>JADEYI010000244.1_pt1 | contig 94444 bp, 128 predicted proteins | sample 8542331 | NCBI WGS metagenome assembly JADEYI01 (sample SAMN16510988, study PRJNA670497) | mine drainage metagenome | isolation source: biofilm near Copperflume 1 | place: Germany: Marsberg coppermine Kilianstollen | collected 2018-02
AGGATGGGGCCGTCTTGGGCAGGAGGTTCATGAAGGGGTAGAAGGGTGACTGCCTTCCCTTCTTGCGCTCATAGGCAAGGCAGACCGCAAGAGGGATCTCTCCTTCAAGGTAGTACTTGGCATTGCGCACGTCCTGCAATGACATATTGTGCCGCAATGTTGCACAGAGGCCATGACATGTTCCGACTTTTACAGTGCACGTGAGGGATGTGATTTTTCATGTATATATATGTATCACTTGCCGTGCACTACTGGCATATCACACACCTCCAGTCTCCCTTTCCAGCCGACATCAACCATCACCTGCTGCAGCATTACAACAGCGTCTGCTGCCTCCAGCCGCAGCCCCAAAGGGATGACTATCAGCGGCTCAGTGGAGACAGTCTCCAAGTCAATCAGCTTCCCAGCCACCCAGCCCCTGCATTGCATATCAGAGTCCCCCTGGAAGGATGTTTTAGGCATCTGTACATGTCAAATGACGTTCGCCAGTCTACAATTTAAGGACTGTTTGATGTGAGTGAGTTTGCACCTTCCCTGGCAGTTGGGAGACTGTGTCAGGTGCAGGTCAGGGTGCACATAGCCTCCAGTGTCAGTGATCCAGCTCCGCAGCAGGTCCTCATCGGATAGATCATCGGGCCACTCGCCTCGAAAGCACTCTGAGAAAAGCACAGTAAGCTCACCAGGTCAGTGTGGTACTACAGGCAGGTTGCAAGTGCTTGAAGCCTAAAGTAATGCAAGCCGAAAAACAAACCTCTCTGCTGCCAGCTGTCCAGCAGAGTTGGAAACGTTTCAGGCTGTTTTACTTGTCGATATGCTTTATTCGTCCACTGCGCCCAAAATTCGCGTCAGCCACTTCAATTGAGGGCTGCCACAACCAAGAGTAAAGCCAATTCGATCCCATTGTTTGGAGAAGCAACAACCCTGAGACTCAGGGATGATGTTGCACACCAGAAGTTTGGCCTTCAAGCCGCCAGGCAGTTTACGGTCGGGCATTACTTGTGTCGTCCGCTTCTCTCTTCTCTCGGCTGAGAAGCTTGCGAATCACATGAAAGTCCTCGATACAGGCCTGGAAGCGGCCGAGCCTGAAAAACTGAGCCTCAAAACTTAAGCGAGAAAGTGAGAACCGGTCGCTATGATGCAATTGCCTATCTAGGTTGTCCTCCAGGATTTGTCATTCATGCGTCTGCCTTTTACACCTGCACATTCTGAGAAATATATTTAGAGGACCTCCTAGAGGGCATGCTGCAAGCTCAGTGTATAGCTTGCACTGCATGTTCATCTGTGCATCCGGTTTAGTTGCCAAAGTCTCAAGACAGTGACATGCACAATGCATATCATGTTGTTTTTTATTAGTGCGCATGCATGCATGAGGCCATCAAGACCACACACAAGTTGTGACACAGTCAAAGCTAGAAACGCCACAGCATATGTGCATCTAAATTGAGTAGCAACATTATGGCACAGTTTGTGAATGTCCATACGGAGCACTCGGTGACCACTGCCCATGGCCATGCTGCAAGTACTGGAGCATTTCTCTTGCTGCTTTCCGAGACATCTCCATCACACAGACAGGCAGACAGACAGGCAGAGACAGACAGACAGACAGACAGGCTTCAGGATTGTGATAAAGATTAAAAGTTGAGTAATCTGTCAACTGGCAGGATCAAAGGCTGCAACCCTGTGTGTGCATGCAGGAAGTCAAACCAGCTTGGCTCTTTCTGCTGGTCATGACTTCCTGGATGTGATTCCCAATTTTCCACATGCGCAAAGTGTGCATCAAATGTACCGACCTGTGCAGACCTGATATACATCCTCTTTCCAAACCGCACGCCAAGCTATGCTCAGTTCATCACAGCACTCTATACACAATCTTGCAGAGAACCACAAAAGTCACATCTGAGGTCTGATTCCACTGCTGCCAGGGCTGATCATCAGACGTGGCATCGCATGCAAAGGTTGTGCTTGCACATCATGCATGCAGGGCCCCTTGGCCACCGAAGGCTTGCAGGCAGGCTTTTGCTCTGGACAGTGCGCCTCCTGGCAATTGTAGCTGCATTTCTGCCTGCAAGTGCTGCTGCGATAAAACCGCCTCCTGCCATGAACTGCGTTCCTGAGGTAGCCTGCGCTGATCGCCTCTTAGGGAACAACTGCAAGAGCAATGTCTCTGCAAGAACAATGAGGCATTCTTTCACATACGACTGAAAGCAAACCTGTCGGGAAAAAGTGGCAGAGCAGTGACTTGATAGCATGCAGGCACTTCTTGCAACTATGAGTCAAGATCCTGCTCAGGAAAGCGACAGCCTTACAAATTACAAGCTAAGGTATTTTGAGCGCACACTTCCTAGGAGCGCATTGTGCATCTGAGTTGGCATTGTTGGCATGCATTGCTCTGATACAGTTCAAGCAGGGCAGATGAGCTTACCCCGCTTCATCTTCTCGGGCAGCCAGTACTTCACAATGAGGGGATGTCCAGGGTCGGTCTCGGCCAGAGCGTTTAATTTGTCTTCAACCATCCTTTCCTCATCCCATGTCAGCTTGTAGGGCCTCTTTGAAACGACGAATGGCATATCAATACTCCAATCACTGACAGACCCTGCGCAACACAGGCACATGGATTGTCTCACTTCGACGAGTGCAGGAAGGCCAATCTGATCCGGTAATTTCCCTTGCGCATATGGGCAGGCTGCAAAGCTTCAAATATACAGATCGAGAACCAGGTTTTGGAGACGGCTGGGCATGACAAGGCTCACAATGAGGAGGTTGCATAACAACGCCACGATGGACAAAATTGGTCTCAATCAGATCCTTCTTGCTGTTCCAGAAACTTCCTATACCGCCTCCGCCAGGATAGAGAACAAAGAGCTCATCCCCTGCACAGCATTATAACAACCACCAGGTCAGCGTCCAGAGAGGAACCTGCACTGCCAAGGGCCTTTTTCTGTCTTCTATATTAGCTCCAAAAAGGGGTTTGCAGTGCGCTTTGTAACCACAGCATTACCTTTAGCGAGGGCGGATGGCTTCATTGACTTACTGGAAAGCACCAACTGAAGGATGTCAGCATCGCACAGAGTGGATCCTGGATCAGATGGCTCGAACCTGCATGTAGACAAATACCATGTAAAATTTCTCCGGAATGCTGACTGGGTGCTCCAGACATGAACGTGCTTTGAAATGCCGCTTCTACAAGGGATGGGGGAACTGAAAGTCAAGCATGCTTTCCATAAATCTCACCTCAGGATTGGGGCAGCCAGATGGTGGTGGTTCAGAAAATCAAGAGCCACTTTGATGTTGCCCTTTTGTCCTGAGCTGTGCTCCCTCATATCAACCTGAACATTGAGAGATTTTCTACAGAACCGAGGAATCCATGCTGAGCAAGCAACAATGCATGTGCATACCTGTGTAACAATTACCTTGAATACAGAGCAAATGCTACATAAATGGGCTTTACAGGACAACTGGGACGCAGGCTGTAGGGCCTCACTGTAATAAGACCCCACAAAATTTCTTCACGGGTAATGCCCAGGAGTACGTGAAGGTTTGTCTCCTGCAGGAAAGAATCCACAAGGCTTCCGCAGATTGCTTTACTTCTTTCAGTCGCTTCATCACTGCATTCTTGCGATATTTTGGCCGTCCTGTTCCCATCCATACCACTTTGTTAGTACACAATGTTGAGAGGACCCTTCCTAGCATTGACCAGCACTGCAAGATCATATGTAAAGTACATCCAACATGCAAGGAAAGGTTGCCAAGGCTGTTAGAAAGTACAGCAATATGGAGGGCAATGCGCGAATCAAGTCACCCAGGTCGTCGTAGATGGCAGATTGTTCTGCTGGGGTCTTGAGCCAGAGCGCCTGTGGCTCTGCAGGCAGCAGGCGCAGGTGGGGCCAGAACTCAGACTGGTCGCCCTTCTTGCGCTCAGCCGCCAGTGCAATTGCCAGCGGTACTGAGCTGTCCCACACCTCTTCCGGCATCATGTCCTAGTCACCACAATCATTCTTGTTACTGCCAACAGCCTATGCCAATAGCCCCACTGAGTGTGCTATTTTTTAATCATTTTCCAACACTTTTCCTGCCGAGAAGCAAGGTGCAGTGAAGGGCTGCCACAATCCTCTACCCCATGTTTGGACTCGCCAGATCCAAGCTGATTGCATTAAAACATTCAAATTAACCCCTCGGGGATCAAATGCATGATGGCCCAAACTGCCACGAGAGTTGTGCAAAGATAGCACCTGGATGGACTGTTTGAAGTTGCTGTCCTGCAATATCTGGTTCAACGCGGCCAGGGCATCTCTTGCAAAGTAACCCAGGCCGTACGGAATGACCATGAGAGGCTCTCTGCGCACAGTCTTCTTGTCAATGTCTTCTGATGCTACCCAGCCCCTGCATGACACACGCACGATGATCTTGCCACCTCGCATTCAATGCCTGGAGCGAGTACACAGTTCACACAGGCTTCAGTGCACACCTGCCGACGCAGGTGGGGGACTTTGTCAGGTGCAAGGCTGGGTGGATGTGGCCTCCATTTTCAGTGATCCACCAGCGCAGCAGCTCCTCATCAGACATCCCTTCCGGCCATTGAAGCTCTGAGTGACCTAATGAACATATCAGGTCAGAAGCGAAGATCGGGTTCAGCAGAAGGATCCTTTTCAATGGGTGAACATATAGCCAAGGCTTCCAGGACGAGCAGCTTCCATGCCTTCATGAAAGGAGAACTTGGGCAGAGCCCTCTTGGCGGGATTGACGAGGCTGTAAGCCTTGTAGAGCCACTGCGCCGAACAAGAAGGATTATTTCTTCGAGTGTGTCTCATGAGTTGTCTACATCAGTGTCCCTCTTCTACTCCTTCAGGTAGTTCCCCTTGTGGTATTCCAAGATCCCTTTCACTTATACTAAAATAATATTATTAGACATCGGTGTCGGGAAGGCCGAGGGCGAGCACCTGGTGCTTTGCGTCTGGGAATGCGTCGAGCATTGCTCACGATGACTCCTGTCTACGGTCTAGGATCTGTTCTGCAACATCTGCGGCAATCGATATCTATCAAATCTAACGATACCATTGCGTTATATTGGGCCCGGCTGCACGAATGTGAGCTCTGTAATTTCCCGTGCCTGTCTGCACGGACAGCCAAAGGATCAGCCCTTTCCGTAGCAAAGTACTGACGCCTATCACGCGAGCAAAATTTTCTTCTTGTTCATATCCACCTTAATCAAGATCTACGAGCGGACAAAAGTCCAAGGCGACGGCCAAATGGGAAATATCGGTTATGAGAAAGCAAAAGGACCCCTCGCTGTAGGAGGCGGCGGGGGACAATTCCCCGCAGCTAGGTCTTCTTTGCAGTCCCCCAACCAAATTAATTTCAAGGAACATACCATATGACTAGCGAATAGCATAGTGCGTGACATCAGGCATGCATGCAGGGCACGGCAATTTGTATCTCCACTCATGCTCTCAATGCCGGACAACGTATATTGTAGAAAAGAGGATTGCTGAGGGAGGTCACCTTCCATGATGGACTTGTGGGCAGTGGCAATGGAGGGTTCCAGCACACATTCGAATTGGATCAAGCCATCGTCAACGAGTGTCTCCCTTGCGCGCCTGTGTGTCAGCAGGGTACATATGAACAGCTCCTCTCCTGCGCATGGCAGCAGAAGAGGTAATGAGTTACACCAGCTTAGCACTGAAAGTCATGCATGAGAATTTGAGCAAAGAAAACAAACGCTTGTCTGTAGACTCACCTGGTGACAGCGATTTGGGCTTTGAAGACGTGCATGACAGGACGAGCTGAAGGAGGTAACAACCGTTGAAATCTGCTGCTTTGTCAGGGGCCGCCCTGCAATGTCACGAACTGAGGCCCTGGGAGGGATCAGAATTCTAGGTCTGTCAGTGAAGACAGATCCACAGTGATACCGGTATCACTTGGGGTCTATTGTGCCATATTCCCCACCTGCAAGTCATCTTGAGTAGACAGTCGGCATGTGCATGCTGCAAAGAAAGCAGCAGCCTGATGTCATGAATGTGTCCTTACCTCATGACTCCACCAGCCTTAGGATGGTGCTTGAGGAAGTCAATGCCTCCTAGAATGACGCCATGCATTCCAGAGCTCTGCATCTTAATCTGAGCCTGTGACACCAGCAACTCACATCATGTAGTTGCAGTTGTAGTTTGCACTCGCTGCCATGCAAGAAAGTTGCAGCCAGACCAGATGCAAAGTGCAGGTATATAAGTGCATCGAATTCTGCCACCCATGCCATTGATCACACCAGCGCATGAGTATGAAGGATCTCTGCGCGGTCAGAGGATTTGGATACTTACAACAGGCGTGCCCCACATGAAATTGTTAACCCCAGCAGGAGTGTTCCCAGATTGGTCCTCTTCATGAACAAGTCCTCATCTCGCGTTTCTCCTGCCGGAGGCGTTTAAAAATTGCTTTCTTGCGGCTCGATGGCCGTCCTACGAATGAAGAACCCACACACTATAATTCAGACATGCCAAAACAGTGACTGCAGCTCAAACCAAGTAGCTTTGTAGATGTTTGTCATGGGAGTCACCTGTGCTGCCATAGATGGGGGACTGCTCCGCTGTTGTCTTGAGCCAGAGTGATTCAGTTTCTGCAGGCAGTAATCGCAGGTGGGGCCAGAACTCAGACTGGTCCCCCTTTTTTGCGCTCAGCCGCCAGTGCTACGCCCATTGGCACGTGAGTTTTCAGATAGGACTTTGGCACCAGATTCTGGACATCACACAACCCTAGCATGCATCAGCACAGAGTTCATGTCATGAATTGAGGTGCTTGTGACATGCATGCATTTTCCAAGAGATCCCAAGAGAGCCGCATGCATGGCAATCATATTGGCTGCAAGATAGGAGGATACAAGCCCACACACCTGAAGACTGTACTTGGAACCACGCCTCTTCAGAACTCGGTTGAGCTCTGCCGCGGCGTCCCTGGCAAAGTACCCCAGGCCATAGGGAATCACAATGAGGGGCTCTTTGCGGACGCCAAGCAGTCAGCCCCTGCACGACACATGCATTCTTTAATCTTCAGTGGGCTGTCCAAGATCCATATATTATGATCTCCAGAAACGTTTTGGGTTCAGGTTGGGAATCTTTCTCACCTGGCAAAGCATGTGGGGGGCTTTGTAAGATGCAGGGCAGGATGGATGTATCCGCCGTTTTGAGTGACCCAAAAGCGCAGCAGCTCTCTATCAGAGAGTCCCTCAGGCAATTCAAAGCTTTACACGACCTTCATGAGATCAATATAGTGGGTCGCAGTCCGCCAGGGGGAGTGGTTGATGTCAAAATCTACATTGCGTGTTATGAACAGCACAGAGGTGTAGACATCTGTCAAATCTGTCTCATCATCTCTGCAGCTGTCCACAAAGAAAAAAGTTGGGCGCGTCGCCTCTGACACGTAGCGTCCGCGCATACGCGTGAAAGAGCTACTGCGCGTGGTGTGTCTTTGTTCAGACCCAAGGGAAGTCGCTTGGGAATGTGACAATCGTAAGAGCTAAGAAGGGGCAGGAAATGAGAAGCCAGCTGGAGCACCTGTTGCAACGCGTGCTCCCCCGGGCCGACCATGGCCTACATGTACAATGCCTTCTCCCTTAAATCCAAAGGCGGCTGTAGTTGTCAAGATGGAGCCTTTTCCATTTCAATTGAAGCTTCAATCTGGGTTGTCTAAAAAATATCTGCGCTGTCGCTTCTGGAGACAGCTTCCGAATATGCATGTGTGGCAATTTATTGTGGTAATTCCCCTTATTGTAACCCTTGCAGGGGCGCTGATGTGCGCATGACATCCGAGAGGACTGCTTTTTATTTGATATCTGAGCAATTCACAAAATTACCCGCTTAAGGGCACTTGCTACTGTATTGTCACAGACCATAGCTAGCTCTTTTAGATACGAGTCAAAATGCTGGATTGTCTATTCAAGCAATGCACTCTGCTGGCAACAAATTGATGCTAAGGCAGCCGGGTATCATGCATGTGGTTCCTGCACACGCTGCCTCTCTGCTGCCAGAGCCATGCAGGCAGTCTTGTGCTCCCGCCAGTGCACCTTCTGGCAGTCTTGGCTGCAGTAAGGCACATAGCAGCCTGCACAGTAGAGCTGTTTCCTGCCATTGGCTGCATGCTCAGGGCAGCGAGGGAACACACACTGCAGCGGCTGGAACTGCGCGCGCATCTCCTCTGGAATCTCTCCCTCTACCTCTGCTCCTCCTGCATGCAAAACAGAAATCCTCTTGATGTACCAAACATACATGCAATGTACATGACAATTGTTCACTGTCTTGGAGACCTCGCAGGGCCCAAAAGGCATCGCCAACTGCAGAGCAAATCCTCATCAATGCCTGCAAATAATGCTTGATACCAACGTGACAGCCCGCAAAGCATCTCAGCAAAAGAAAAGATCCTTCTTGCTTCTGTCAGATACATCCAAAGTCTGGATCTCCGTGGCACTTGCACAAAATGCAAGCAGTGTCTCAAGCCACAGGTTCCCAGGCGTTAGGGTGACTCACCCTTTTTAAGAATTTCATTGATGCGCGGAATCCAAAACTGGACTTTGAAGGGGTGATCCGGGGTTTTGTCAAACAGGTCCCAGCACTTCTTGGTGAGGGCACTCTGCTCCTCCGGCGTCGGCTTGTAGTGCTGCTCAGAGATGCTCAGTGCTGGCAGTCCTGTGATGGACAGAATCCCTGCCAGTATGCTTAATTCGTCAGCAAGATTGTCAAGTCATTGTCAGAAATCAGATGCACAGCAATCTTCACTCCAAATGAGGACACCGATGCCCTGGGCCGTGTGGTGAAAGAGAAGGGACTTAGTCATTTTGTCAAGCGCCAACAGGGTGGAATAATGGATATCATTGATTGTATCATGTGTGTAGGTCAGAGAGCTTACCGCCATTCCTAACATGCCGCATGGCAAGGCATGGCTCCATCAGGCACCCATAGGTGACCAGGTGCTGTTCAATATACTTCTCTCTTGGGATGCCTGGTCCAGTGGGATACAGGATGAACAGCTCTTCTCCTGGGCAGGCAGGCGATACTGACTTCAATATCTTGTGAAGAGTTTTCCAAGTAAGCAAAGCTTTTCTTGGAACCTCCTTTTCAGAGCCCCACCTGCGGCGAGCGGCTTGGCCTTCTGGGATTTGCTTGACAACACAATCTGGAGCAGACTGCGATCTTCCAGGTCACTGTCTTTGCTTGGGGCAAGCCTGGACGCGGCAAGTGACACGATATTAGAGCCTCCCTGATGGACAGAGGCACTGCAGTACATTAGCTGGTCATCTGGTCATATCGGTTGAGACCGTTGCCACGATTTCACCCTGAAAATTCATGGTGCCTGATGCACAGGAAACGTCCTTACTTCATCACTCCCCCGGCCTCATGGTGGTGGTTTAGGAAGTCAATGCCGACCTTGATGTTGCACTGCACGCCTTCACTGTGCTTTCGCACGCCAACCTGAGCCCCAAAACTTCAATCCACTGCAGTAATTATGCCAGATCCATTCTGACTGCGCCAATTACAATATAGAAGTGAGCACTCACCGTGGCAACACCCCAGAGGACGTCCTTAGGAGTCATGCCGAGAAGTCTGCCCACATTGGGCAGCCGAAGAATGAGCTCTGCAATATTAGTCATCATGCGCTTTGTCTTCGCGAGACTTTTCAGCAGTGCTTTCTTACGGGATCGCGGCAATCCTGCCAGCATCCACGCTGTCCCTCAATTCCACCGTGATATGCTAGGCTGTTCATGCTCTAAGAGCAACTGGGGACCTTAACAAGTTTGAGCAGATCAGGTGCAGGCATTGTGCTGATACACATGCATCACAGCAGCATGCAAGCAGCAAGACCCACACATTGGCAGGCTTGGCAGATAGACCAGGGACCTCTAGAGCTTTGACCAGTCAGCTGCAGGCGTTGTGCTGATACACATGCACCACAGCAGCATGCTAGCAAGCGAGAAGGAGTAGCAAGGGCTTGCTTGTGGGACTCACCCAGCTTGTCACAGATGGCTGACTGCTCTTCTGGGGTCTTATACCAGGGCGCCTGTGGCTCTGCAGGCAGCAGTCGCAGGTGGGGCCAGAACTCAGACTGGTCGCCCTTCTTGCGCTCAGCAGCCAGCGCTATGCCCAGCGGCAGCCCAATATCCAAGAGAAGATCTTCGGGTACCAGCTCCTGAACACAAAGCAAAGCCAATGAAACGCCAGGCCACGAGCAGCAAAACACTGGGCCAAGAATATGGAACCCATGGATCAAAACCACATATCATGTGCGTGTCTCAGCGTTTAAGGATAGGCATGCTTGGATGATTTATTACCTGAACATCCTGCAGTGCCCCGGTCTGGCGCAGAAGTTTGTTCAACTCCGTCAGAGCATCTTTGTTGAAGTATCCCAGGCCATGGGGGATGACAAAGAGGGGCTCCTCGCAGACAGTCCTGTAGCCAATCCCCTCCCCTGATGCCACCCAGCCCCTGTGTAACACATATTGCTCACTGTAAATTGCACACTCTAGCTTTGAACAATGCTCTATGATGAAGATGGAATTGGTATGTCACCTGCCATCGCAGGTGGGAGACTTCATGAGGCGCAGAGCAGGGTGAATGTATCCGCCCTTTGATGTGATCCACCAGCGCAGCAGCTCTTCCTCAGACAGCCCTTCAGGCCATTGCAGCTTTGGAGGACCTGTCAGGCATCAGAAAGAGCTTCCAAGCAGGAAACTGGAGCGACCAGGAGCAGATTATTGAATTCATTATCAAGTGGAGAGTAGGGATGAAGGAATTGCCCGTCTCACCTTTATCTTTGGTTCTGTTCACAAGAGAGAACTTAGGCCACTCTTGTTTGGCCTTGCCGGCATCTATAAGCTGGTAGGAATTGAAAATCCACTGCGCACAAGATATCTTGCGTAACTAACGGATATTCCCAATCTATTCCTAGCTAAATTTTATTGAAACAGGTATTAGTCTTGTAAGCAAGTGTGCAGGATATTCAGGACCGGGGTCCGATAGCTTTAATCGCAAAGCTAGAGAACATTCGAATGGGCCTCTTTACACCTGTTGCATTGCGTGTGATCCAGGAGTGATCACTGTCGACGAGCAATTTGGGTGCTAAGGAATATGCGTAAACTTGTCACAAATCGAGAGGATACTGAAATCGTTCTATTCAGAGAGATGTCTGTACTTTCTTATATCTCTGGATTCAAGCAATCTGGAAGATTAGGACTCGTATTGTTGAGTTTGGGCCAGGCTGCGCACAGAAGGACTCTGAATCGGCGTCGGCCTACTTAGGCACTTGTTGCAATGACCCATGTGAACCTGGGTGGTCTGAGCATGCAGATGCCGTGCGTGCACCCGCTACATACTCTAACATTCCTTCTCACACAGGCTCCTGTCAGAAAGTGAATGCGAGATGGGGTGCTTCCACACAGAGGTCGTATGATGCAGCACCTCTAAACACCCGGTAGGATTACATGGGAACGGCGCATGCTGCCAGTAGTACAGTAGCCTCAGCTTGACTTATATGACGTCAGAAGCTCACAGGTCTTACTGAAAACATTCTTTAATTATGGCAGCTCATATCTGTGGCGGCAGCTGGGCATCATGCCTGCAAGTCCTATGAACGCTGCCGTGCTTCAGCCAGAGCCTTGCAGACAGACTTGTGCTCCCGCCAGTGCCCCTTCTGGCATGCACTGCTGCAGTAGGGCTCGTAGCAGCCTCTGCAATACAGCTGCTTCCTGCCGTAGCCTGCATGCTTGGGGCAGTCTGGGTGGACACATTTCAGCGGCTCAACGCGCGCTCGAGCTTCCTCTGACAAAGTTCCCTCCGCTTCCGCTTTCCCTGCATGTATGCCAGAAGCACCTCAAGCTTTCAGACGAGTGCATCAATTTCTGATGTACGCATGTGCAGAAGTCTGGCTCTAAGTACTGGCCCCTACAGGCCACTCCTTGGATGATCATCCAAACGTGTGGATTGAGAATGGGCAGACGCTGTGCTTTTTTAATTGGTAGCTTGGATAAAATTGGTAGGCATGCGGCAATAGGAACATGCCACTGCAGGTCAAAAATTAGAAGTGCTCAGACGGAGGTTCCTAGGGACCTCGACATGCCAGAGGCTGTTGGATACTTACGGTAGGAGTCGATGTTTGGGCGCCAGAATTTCACAAGGTACGGATGTTCAGGATCCTTTTTGAACAAATCCCAGCATTTCTTGCTGAAAGCGGTCTTCTCTTCCAGAGTGAACTTGAAGTGCTGCTCTGAGATGCTCTGTGCTGCCATCCCGTCAATGTAAAGGTTCCCAACGGGAGTCCCTGCAGCACATGCCAGACTCTGTCTGCCTGGCAATATTTGACACTCTGTTTGGAATTGCCACGATGCAAGCGGCATCAGCCATCAATTGGATCACAAAGACCGCAATGCAAACGAGGACAAATGCATGAGATGCTCACCACCACTCTTATTGTATATCAAGTCAGCTGGGCAGGCTTCCATCACGCTTCCATACAGCATCAGATTCCTTTCCAAAAATTCATCTCTTGTGACTTTTCCCGGCCCAGAAGGGTACAGGATGAAGAGTTCTTCTCCTGCGCATAACGACAGTGCACAGTTCTTGCTAGCATGCAAAAAATCTCAGGTACTCCTTTTGGCAGCTCAGGCACACTCTAGTCCCCGGTCTTACCTGCTGCGATCGGCTTGGGCTTTGTGTTCACGCTTGACAACACCATCTGGAGCAGGCTGCGATCTTCAAAGTCATATTTGGTAGTTGGGGCAAGCCTGAAAGGGTACAACACAACACATGAGGGGTCGCCCAAGTTGCAGAATGCTGGAGAACAACCCCAACGTGGTCACGGGATGTCCCCAGGCCAATAAAAGATCCCTTTTCAGATGACGCAGCTGCTTCCTGAAAAAGACATGTCCTCACCTCAGGACTCCGCCTGCCTCGTGGTGGTGGTTCAGGAAGTCAATGGCAGGCTTGAGATTGCACTGCATGCCCGAGCTGTGCTTCCTCACCTCAACCTGTGACCCCATCAAAGTGCATCACACTCGCCATTAGGGCACACGCCTCTATTTGGCCAGACAGTAGAAGGCTGCAGTGCCACTGAATTGAGTAGCCTAGTGTAATGACAGGAACTCCCCGCCGGCAATCACCAATATGCCTCGTCAGCAGCCAAGGCAGAGAGGGACCAAGTGCTTACAGTGGAAACGCCCCAGAGGGCTTCCTCTTGAGTCAGGCCCAGGTGTGTGCCAATATTGGTGAGCTTGAAGAACAGGTCTACAAGGTTTGACATTGTGCGCCTGGTCTTCCTCATTTTCTTCAGCAGCTCCTTCTTGCGCGTGCACGGCCACCCTGCCAGCAGTAAAAGCAACCCTTAATGACATCAACTTCAAATTTGCAACGGAATGCAGACACATGAGAAGTTTCTGATATGAAGGTTGGCAGTGACACACTGCCCACAAGACCAATGAGCCTTAGGTGGTTCCCAAAAGGTCTGTGAAATGTAATAATCATCAGCGTGCTGAAAATATTACTGGTGCATCACACATCTGACCTCACCCTGCCTTTTTGACATCTGCAGAAACACCCTGCGATTGATAGTTGTGTCCGCAGAGTTCAGCCATACTTTGATATTCGCAACTTGTGGGGCTCACCGAGCTTGTCACAGATGGCAGACTGCTCATCATAGGCCTTGCACCAGGGCGATTCAGGCTCTGCAGGCAGCAAGCGCAGGTGGGGCCAGAACTCAGACTGGTCGCCCTTCTTGCGCTCAGCCGCCAGCGCTATGCCCAGTGGAGCCTCAGTTTCTATCAAGTCCTTTGGTACCAGCTCCTGGATGTAAAGCAGACCCCTCAATGTTCCAGGCCATCAGCTGATGCTGCCTGCTGAAGTCACATGCATTACGTGGATACATGATCAAGCAGAAGCGTAACAGGCAGAGTCTCAAAAGCACCTGAAAGGTACATAATGACCCAGCCTTCAGTATGACTTTGTTGAGCTCTGCCACGGCATCTTTGGTAAAGTAGCCCAGGCCATAGGGAATTACAATGAGCGGTTCCTCGCAGACGGTCTTGTAATTGATCTCCTCTGAGCCCACCCAGCCCCTGCAGAGACTGCCTTCTTAATCAAGCGCAGCCAGTGCGGATTGGAAGCAGTATGACGTGCACTGCAACTGCTATAGGACAAGATTGAGTTCGATATTCACCTTCCATCACAAGTCGGGGAGTCAATGAGGTGCAGGGCTGGGTGGATGTATCCGCCATTTTCAGTGATCCACCAGCGCAGCAGCTCTTCCTCAGATAGGCCCTCAGGCCATGTGGCCTTTTTCTGACCTGTCATATGAGAGTATGGGCCTGTAAGGAGCCCAACACACAGTGCATGAGGTTGCAACTGAACGACGTCTCTGCCTCACCTTCGCTTTTGGTGCTGCCCACCAGCGATATTTTCGGCCAATCCTTGATGCGTTTCGTGCGCTCATAGGCAGTGAAAAGCCACTGCACGAAAGTACACTCACGTCTGCAGCACAAGGTCCCCCACATATCCAACCGGCAATCGTCAAAGGCAAAAGCAACGCTACATGTGAAAAGGCTGGAATTGCATGATCACACAGCCTTGGAGCCATGATATTATCACAAACAGATGAAGGCCAGCACCTGTTGTGTTGCGTGGTAAGTCGGACCGCTCATCTTCCCCGAGGATACAGATTGTTGCTTCACGATGCAAACGAAAGCTGAGGATTTCTTATCATCAAGCAGAATTGCCGTTTTTGAATGTGTCAGAGTCATTGATTGAGTATCGAGAAACGGGGTGCCTCCACATGCAGGGGCAGATTGGCGGCGGCCTATTTAGGCATCTCACTGACACTGCATGTCAGAGTTGACCCACACTCTCGCCTCACTGAATGCGAAGACCAATGTGCATTGCACGGCATTGCATCCCACATGGAATGACGACCACCCTCGATATCATGATGTTGGGATTTTTTGGTTACACAAGATAGAAACACTCGAGCCGAGAGAGCAACATTTGGCCAGTCAAGACAGTGTCCGACATTGTCTGAGTCAGGGCAATCCACAAGGCATTCAAGATCCCGCAACCTGAAGCCGCCCCTTCTTCAAGGGCTTGGCCCCTGCACCTGCTGAGTTCTTGCTGGAGGTAGCATCGTCCCTGCCTCTCTTCTGTGCTTCTTTTCTGCCCGCGCCTGCACAAGAAAAAAAAATAAATGCCATTGTACATGTGCCTTGAGGAAAAAAGCAGTGTCTTTGTGGCAGGCACTGCAAAGTCCTGCCACATGCAACATTTCAAGGTTTGCATGCTTAACTGCATAAGAAGATGTCACACGGCAGTAAGACATCTGCATGCATGCTCAAGCCTTCTCAGCTCACACCTGGTGGGGACACAGCGCTACGAGGAGCCTCTGAATCGCCACCCAAAGCGCTGCCCTCACAAACACCGGCTGCTGGGAATATGTGCACCCTTGTGCCCACTTCAGCTGTAGGAGCGCGGGCATTATTGATCACGGCAGGCACAACGCTGCGCATGGCTGTGTCTCCTTGTGCTTCTGATGGGAATGTTAGGCGCCGCCGCACTGATGCTGCCCGGTGGCTGTCATGGCCCCCCTCTGATGCATCTCCTCCACCTGTAGCTTCGTGTTCGCCATCAGGCCTCCATAGCAATCTGACCACCCCATCTGCAGCTGCTGTTGTTGCTGCTAATTTGTTTCCCAAGGCAGGTGCATCAGCACCTTGCACGGCACCCAATACTGCAGAGGCAGGAGTCCCTCGTGCGGAAGGGCTCTGCATCATCTCTGCCGAATCAGTTTCTGGTGGTTCTGCCATGGAGGCTCCGTCATCACCCATGCGCTGAGCAGCTGGTGTTCTGCTCTTGCCCATTGGCATTCCTGCAACATGGGGGATAAATTTAAGCGCAAACCCTTTGGACTACTGCCTTGTTTAAGCGATTGCTGTCACAGCACATATCTCCGCTTGTCGTCTGGCCTGTACATGTAGAAGACATTTTGCCTGCTTCTCGACTCACCCTTCAATACCAGACTCGGCACATACCTTGCTTGCTCTTGGGCTCTGCCTCTGTCAGCATCAATGTATTCTGATCCTGATCCTTCACTGCACCCTTTTGCAAAGGGCGTTTCTGCAGCTGCCCTCCCCTTAGCTCAGCCAGAACCTTGTTCAGCTTGGCCCTCATCAGCCGCTCATGCCTCTCTGCCCGCTGCATCCTCTGCAGTATCTCACACACTTCCCTGCCAACCAGACATGCACGTCCTGAGTACAGATTTGTGGTCGCATGCATCATCGTTACACCACATACACAATCATCTCACACATCCACAGGGATCAACTTGTAGCAAAGTTCCAATTGGCAATTTCCAATTCACAAGTGGCAAAGTTCCAAGGAACAGGGACAAAGAGCAAAGAAAAAGAAGGACATGGGAGGGCATTGAGGTGTCATGCATGAAGGATTGGGCACAGATCACATTTTTCTCATATCGAGGGAATTGGTGAGGGCACCTGTCATGCTGAGCCTCTTTCAGCATCTCAAGCCTGACAGCCCGGCTGTGCAGCAGCGCCACCCGCACCACGGCAACCAGGGCCAGGCCCATGCACGCCTTGCGCACCAAACTCTTCACGCTGAATCTGAGCATGCCAGTCTGAGGCTGACTATCAATGCTGTTTGCTCCAATGCCAGCCTGCAATGATACAGCATTCCTCATCATCTGAAGATGCGCTGAAACCACCTCATAAGAACTATGCTGTTCAGGAGATCGAGTCATACAAATAAATCACGATTAAAAGCTGATGCATGGTGTTTAAGGGTGGTTGTAATGTGTGATTGCTAGGCGGGTGATGCGCCTGGTAATCGACACACAGGTTAGCATGAGTGAGCATTCAGGTGATACAAGGAAGTGGTGAGCTGAGACAAGCCATGGCACACTCACCTGAAGCTCATTGCCTGGAGATGCACGCCCTCCATAGTAATGCAGCAAGGTGATGACGCTGCTGAGTAATCTGGGCATGGGCAAGGCAGCGTAGACCACGCCCGCTGCGTCAGCCTCCAGATGGGGCCGCAGCAATTGCATCAGCCAGTGCTCAGCACCCCAGTTCGCAAGCAGGACCCCCACTAGAGGCAGCCGTGCAGCCCTTGTCATTGGCTGCGTGCCCATCAGTAATGCCATGCTTAAGCCGCCTCCATAGTAAACCACATCACCTGCCACAGCCATTTGACCTTCAATCTCAAGGTGCCAAAAAGTCACTGACGCTGCACTGATGGCTACACAATATATAAATTATATTACAGGAGGTACGCTTGATCCGGGGCAGCGGCAGGAATACAGAATATATGCCCAGTCCATCAGTCTCTCAGCAGCAGATTGTTGCATACTGTGACCAAAGTGTTAATGTCTATACAGGAGGGGAGGCTAGGAAGGGCACACCTAGGGTGTATTGGGCGCCCAGGAGATGCACCATGACTCGACTGGCCTTGTGCTGCAGGTCCACCACAGTGTTCACACGCTGCAGCAGCCCTTCAGATCTCAAAGCCAGATCACTGCACACCACATTCTGTCCCTTCATCTTCACATAAGCCATTGTGTCCGTATATTTAGCGTAGCATATGCACCAAAAAAAATACGGGTGGCCAATGCGAATCCTTGTTTAGTACCTGAGGTGATTTGACAACTGCTGACTGGACTGCTGCTCCCTCAATTTCATGGCTTCGAGGGCGCGCTGGAAAGCCAGCGCATCCGTCTTGGCCTCCTGTGGACGCACAGCTACTGGTCAGAAGGTTACTGAGAACTCACGATGGCAAGGGAAGTGGAAGGCTTTCCGGGTGTTTAAATGCAGTCTCAATATGCAGCCATAACGCATAGGGCACCAACCTGCCAGAGGAGGCTATTTTGTCTGTGGCGCTGCAACTCTTTGGCGTCAAGCTCGGCAATGGACTTCAAGGTGTTGCTGGACCTCTCGAGAAGCAGATCCTGCAAGCACAAGAGCTTAAAGGGCGCGATCGATAGCTTCATGGATTGCTGTTGCAAGCACATCGAAGCAGTCCTCATTGGCAACAGAACTGCCAGCAGGGCTTAACAGTGACAAATGCAGCTTACCCCAGCTTCCTGCACGGCTTGAAGGCCCCCATGAATGCTGGCTACTTGCCCATTGATCATCTGTGACTGTGCTAGCGTAGCCTTCCCAACGATTCCAAGCTGCTCCTGTTGCTGGTGCACGTTCGACAGCAGATCCCCCATGCTTCCAAGCCGCTCATTGACACCAGACAGCGCTGATCCAATTGCTGCTGATATTTCAAGGGCCTCTGAGGAAGCGCCAAACATTTGGTGCATCAGCTCTTCCGTCCTCACGCCAAAAGTGTCGTGCATGTGGTACAAACATATGCTGCACGCCCACAGAAAGGGTAATAAGCACACCGAAAATTCAGAGTCCAACAGGTGCCCAATACTACGGGTAACTTCTCCTCTCCACTTCAAACAGATGGACTACCAAAATGACACTCTACTCCTTCATTTCTTGAGGCTTAGAATGCCAGGCATGCACACTGATCTTCATTACGTTCACAACCAAGAAGTGTATCCCAGCACACCTGTCAATGTGGCTGAGCTGAGCCATGTAGGCCTCGAAGGAGCGGTCATCAGGGAAGGCATTGGTGCACTCCTGCAGGGAGCTCTTCTGGGAGCAGCTGTGCTGCCGCTGGCCCAGCATGGCCAGGTGGCAGTTTGCCAGGGCCAGTGCCAGCCTGGACGCAGTCTCTGGCGTCATGGCTCGGCAGTGTGACACCCCCAGAGAGTCCATGGCTCGGGTGAAACAGTTCCTGCCCCATAGACGGTCGATCGTCCCCTCCTGAGCTGCCAGCGTGCGCAGCTTCGCCAGTGAGTCTGCACAGATCGACGTAAGTTCATAGGTCAGACCTTTTCAACTAGGAAAAAGGTTGCCGAGGGCCCATCTGAGTTGACTAGCTTGCTAGATTGTCTGCCCACACATGACGGTGGACGATAAGACAGGTCAGCAAAGTTTCACCTGTTCCACTCCGTTGCTGGTTGTCCACCGCTGCAGGATGGGGCACTTCGTAGACAGGTGGGCTGTCTTGCCCTTTGGCATCGCACCTAGTACTAGCTACGATGAAGAGAAACAGCACTATGCACCGCCTCTTGCTAAATGCCAACGGCCAGAACAACATCATATTTTCACCCAAGCAATGACAAGTAATGACAGAACAAGACTGTTGAATGTTGCGCAATAAGCACCCATGCCCACCTAGGCTGCACATAGTCCGGTGCCATCGGAACTCGATGTGTGTCGCATATAGATACTAGCAATCAAAGTTTGTTGTCTTTCTGTGTTTGAGGTCAATCTGACGGTAGAAACCAGCAGCTTCCTTCATCGGCGATTTCAAGACGAGGTAGTTGCGGTATCGACCACTCATGCAAGGGAAATACCTCAGGTTAGGCTCCAGGTGTTGGCTGCATGCTCAGAAGTTTACATTTCCATGGGATATATCACGACTGATGACCAGCTTGTTCAAACAACTTCTCACTGCGAACGCAAGTGCAAAATCTGAGCTAAAGCTAATTCGAGCTTTTAAGTGCCCCTGCGGGCGCCCGGCAGTCCCAGATCTGTCTCCATCCGACTGGAGTCCAGTCTCTAGAGATCATCATGAGATAATCATTCCAGATTTCTGCTAACCTAATTAAACTTCTCAGGGGAGTTGTCTTTGGATGTTGCACTGCAATTACCAAGTCCAGACATCGTGGTTTGGCGCGCCACTGAACTGATCTCCGCCATGCGGCATGTTGTAGCGTGTGTCACTAGTACTACAGGCCCTACCCAGCATTGCAAGATCTGTCTACGATACTTTAGGGGTACTCTAGATCTGTAGATCTACATGTCTAAGTGTCACTCGAGCGCTCTTAGTTGTTTGCCCTCTCAGCTCAGTCCACGCCACACGCTCACGCCATCTCATCCCAGGCAAGCCCATCCTCTACAAACCCATCGGACGCGCTGACCTGCACAGAGTCCCCATACAAGTCTGCAGCTGACTTGTCGTCACCGCCTCTCTTCTTGCGCTGCTTCTTCTCCCTCTTGGCCGGCTCCGCTGCCTTCGACCGCTCCTCTTGTTCATTTGCCACTGCTGGAGTCCCCACGTCGCCAGCACCCTGCATGCAGCATCAACACTTAATCACACCTGTCCCCTGCTGCGGGCCAACAACTGCTCTAGCAAATCGCCGAGGCATGCTGATCCAGCATAGGAGCTGCTCATGTACAGAGCATGGCTAAGATCTACAGCAGATGCACCAAAGATCAAGGCTTCAGAACATAAGGCATGCTTCTCAGATTAGTTGCCTCTGCGGAGCTTCTAAGATATCCGACACAGGCGTCAGGTGACCGAATCAAGAGAATCATCAATTTATCTTATCACCAAACAGCACTGAGCCCCAACCAAAGTAGCTCACGCACCTATCAGCAGGAAAGTGCCCATAGGTGCCTGAGTTACCACTGCACGGGGAAGCAGTATTCGTGGCAGATGAACGACTTGCCGATTCTCTAGCATGAGTCAATTACATCATGCTGACTATGCAGAACCAGATATCAGATGACCTCTAGCCAGTATCCTGTGTACCCGTGCCGCAAAATGTGCAAAACAATAATGCCAAACAACACCAGATCCCATCCAGCCCAGATTCCCTCTCTACAGTTGCCCGAGCTACTGGACAAGAACCGGTGATTGTCCGGCAAGCCAGACTTGCCCATTCTGTAGCACCAGTCATCAGATCATGCTGACTGTGCAGAGCAAAAGCAGCCCCACCTCCTCGTCGCCGATGTCAAGGAACAGGTCATCGTCGTCCACTCTGAAGGGGACTCCCTCGCCGCCAATGGGGAAATCGGCGTCGGTAGCCATGTAATTATTCCACTCGCCCCAATTACCCGAAGTGGGCACCGGCTCTGCGCCCGCGTCTGCGCCAGCGTCCCACTCGTAGCGGGGAGAGGGAACAGAGTCCACCCATGCAGTGTCGTCGTCGCCTGCTGCATCAACACCGCAGCACCAATGAGTCTTGAATGGTTGTGCGCGTCGCCAACTCTGTATGCGGTGTAACAGGATATGCTTTTGCCTAGAAGTATGTTCGTGCTGACTGATGCGCTGGACATATCCTTTTCCACCAGGGAGCTATATGATTATTTCACTTGACCAAACATGCGCATTGCTGGCAACTAAATCCGGCTGCCCGGGGACTCAGGGGCAAATGCAGTGCACAGCTAGAGCACATTTTGGGCGGCAGGTTTCCACCAATTCTCTGACAACGTTAGCAAGGGAGTGCGGCGCTGTCCCGCGCTATTTTAACGGCACTCTACATGGAGTGGCAACCAGATATGCCAGCAGTGACACGGTGGGGTGCAGCTGTCATACCTGTGACATCAGCGAGCGGCAGAACGGCATCATTGCTGTCATCTGCGCGGCTCTGGTCGGAGGCCAGAGGCTCGCGCTCGGAGAAGGAGGAGTCACGGTTGCGGCGGCGACCCCGCGCGGAGGGATCGCCGCGAACCGGCTCCGCGCTGCCGGCGGTGCCGTACTTGCTCCAGTGCGACAGGCGCGGCGCCTGAACAGGCTGCGAGTCACCCCTGGCCTCACCGGTCCAGTCAGCGCCCGCTGCGCTGCTCAGGTCTGACCAGGACTCCGCTCCCCTGCAAGGACACCGAATATTCATGCATACCTTTCGGGGAAATGTTACCTACAGGGTACGACCTTACTGACTTGGCAGTGCACTGGCAGATTCAGGCATGGCACAGGCGGCAGTGAAGCCCAAGCATCGATCAGGAGCATGTCAACAGCTCAAGCCATGGGCTTGCAATCTGAACGGGGTCCCGTAAAGTCCAAAAAGGACCGCATCTAATCAGCAGCGCAAGGGACATTATTATCAGAATCCTTGCTGTTCTGAGAAAATTGCCTTTTTGTAAACAAGGTGCGTGCAAGGGCAGGCTGCTCCCGCACCTGTTGTCCAATGCAGGGCTGCTCTCAGACCAGCCGGAGCTGCCAGCCTGCTTGTGGGAGCGCGGCGCGCGGTCGAAGAAGTTGCCGGCAGCCGCCGCTGAGTCATCCACCCAGCCGCCGGACGAAGAGGTGTTCCACCCCTTGGGTGCCACTGCCGCCTCCTCCTCTGGGCTGAAGGTCCAGTCTGCGCAGGTCCCGTCAGAGCATTTCAGATCACTACATTGTCAAAATGGCTATAATTGAACCAGATTGACTCAGCATGCAACAGCACTTGTGAGCACTGTGCACAGGCCTTGGAATACAGTATCAAACGCAAGGTTGCAATATAAATTGACATCTGTACATATTGACGCCCGGTGGCATGTTGTGCCATGCATTGGAAGCCATAATGGTCATCCTAGTGGGAAATGGTGGAGAAATTGCAAGGATAGGGAACTTTGTATGAGATTTGTGGAAGTGCTGCTGGAAAGTAGCTGGCCGTGGAAGGCTGGAGAGCGTGTAATGATAATAACACTAGTAACATTCGGAACTGGGGCAAACCTTGGTTGACTTCTGGGGCGGCCCAGTCCTCAGGGTGGCTTGGGGACAGCTCTTTGCTGCCAAGTTCCTCCACAAAGACGTCGGCGGCCGCCTCTTCTGGCGCGGCCGCCTCTTCTGGCTCAGCCCAGCCTCCTTGACTGACCGCCCCAGCCCTGCATGTATGTCAGGAACTGAGCACCTCCGCGGCTTGTGGAAGCTTGGTGGCAAGCATCAAATATCACAATCTGAAGACTGCCAAAATCCCCTTTCCTTCAACTTCAACCTCTGTGGTGCACTTCTCACACTTACCTTTAGATGCGCGTCAGGTGATAAGCCTGCATCTAAACGTGCCGCCACAGAGATTGAGCTTTGCATCGCATTGAGTATCAGATCTCAAATGCGACTTACTTTCCCCAAGCTCATGCTATAGTGGGGCAAGAGATCTGCGGTGTTCCTGGCGCACCCGTCTGGAGCGTCGCTCAAGTGGTAGCCGCTGGCACCCCAGGCTGAGTCATCGGCTGCGTCATTGGACGCCACCGGCTCTTTGTCAGAGAAGTCCTTCAGAGAGGAGAAGTCGCTCAGTCCTGCCGCCCACTCGCCGCCTCGGCCGCCGCTGCTGCCACTGCCGAGCCAGCAGAGCAAACAGTCAATTCAAAATCCGCAGACTCCATCAAAAAGACAAAGAGAAGCCACTGGCGCGCCAGCAGAAATGATTTATTTAGATCCGCGGACTCAATCAGCAATACGGAGAACCCACAGCAGCGCATTCTGCCCCTGTGTAGCCCCATCTTGCATCTGGCATTTGTGAGCTCCCACAGGACAATTGGAATGTTTGGGGCATGCTTTACGCGGACAACAGCTGCCGAAGAGCCATCCAAGTGTAAAATCCCCAAAAATTCAAATGGTTGAACCATTTCCCTGATGCAGTAGTCCTGTGGTATTGACTGACACAGACGTCTCTTGATCTGCAATCTGGAAGTCCCATGGAAGCATGCATCCTGCCTTTCCTGCCAGGTGTCTTCATATTCAGCAGGTCAAGCTGGCGCCTGAGGGTCCAGTGGGGTACAAGTGGAAATAAATGTGTAAGAGGGCTGACCTGTAGCGCGCGTCGCCGTCGGCGGAGCCCCACTGGGGGCTGGATGTGCTCCAGGAGGAGGACTGGCGGCTGTCAAATTGACCCGGCCTGAATGTCTGTGGCCTGCCCGGCGCCCTCCGCGTGCCCACTCCCCGGCCGCGGCCGCGAATGAATCCGCCCCTGCAGATCGACAGTCGTCGCAACTTGTTCACATGCTAGAACATAACAAGCTGATAGTGATGCTGAGTTCTTCTTATCTGAAGCTTGTTCCGTGCGCGATCACCAAATCGTGCACACGCTCTTGCATTGAGCAGCAGCTGCCAGCTTTCAGAGCATCAACTGCGATCTCTTGCTGGCTGCTGTCCTGGCTGTGCTGCCGCCGCTCAGACTGTGCCGCTTCAGCTTCACTTGCGCAGGGCACCAGTGCATGCGATGATCCACTGTTCTACAAACTCTGGAGAATGAAGTGTGTTGCGCACCTGCGGCGTGGCTCCACAACATTGCCCACGTTCCAGCCGCCGCTGTCCAGAGCAGCCACCTCCCGCTTCTCCTTCTCAAAGATTGCCTCCGCAAAATCCCTGAACACCACAGATTCCACAATCAGCCACACAATCTCATGCATCTTCTCGCAATCAGACACCTTATGCACTCAAAGAGCTTTCTTCTCAGGAGACGCCATTACACTCCAACACTGCCTTGCTAGAGATCTATGTTCGTCTTGGGCATGCTCTCCTAAGAGGGTTTAAAAGAAGAACTATTGCAAGGCATGCAGGGGCTTGATTGCAGCATTATGGCAAGAACGGCTTCCGCAATGAGGAAGTGAGGTGCTCGCCTGACAACCGGGTCAAGCTGCTGGCTTCTGCGGCCGGGAGTCTTCTGGGCATCCTCGGCTGCAGCCTCATCGGTTTCCTCCCCTTGCTCCTCAGTCCACTGCAGTGCATTTCCCACAGCAGGCATTAATTACCACTCCACGACAGACATGCGGAGGCGCAGAGAGCTGTAGTAGTCATTCTAAAACCGGCAATATATAAAATTTTCTGGCCAAAAAAGATGGATATAGATAAAACCCTATCTCCCAAAAGTTAAACCCTATGATAAATTTGGACCAGATTTGGAAAGCTCTCGACAAGCCCAATCCAATGGAGCATGACCCTGGTGGTTTTTGTCAGGAAGCCCCCTAAAAGTTGCATTGAAAAACTTCCCGCATCTCGGGGGGTGCGGGTTTTAAAATGACTACTGCAGTATTCAAGATTGCTCAAGTACCGTCTGTTTGATCTGGAAAGACTTCATGAGGTTGGAAGTGCTCACCCCAACAGCCTCATCTGGCACATAGCCCATTTCTGCCATGCACACCTTCTCTTTGTCCCACACCTCCTTGGTCTCCAGCCACTGCAGGGGCCAATGCAACTTATTCCAGCACCAAAATCATTGCCAGAATCAAAATAATCTGCCCTGCACCAGGGTTATAAAGCAGCGCAGGAGGACACTGGCTAGCTTACCTCCTGGATTTCTTCGATGTAGGACTCGGCGCATGGCTTGGGAATGTGTTCCTGTTGAGACAAAACAGCGGCATATCAGTGATCTGACGAATGCCAGAAACTCTCACATTTGAGACGGGCTCAAAGTCTTCGTATTTTGTTAAAACTTGGCATCCCCACCTTTTCCACAATCTTCTTGGTCTTGGTCTCCAGGAAGAGCTTCTTGCCGACCTCCTCTTCCAGAAACCCGGTGATCCTGCCCTCGTTGCGCGCAACCCTGTCATTATAGACCCCTGATGTGTCAGGCAGGCCCGCCTTCAGATACTCCCCCAATTCGTTGTCCATGATCGCCCTGAACAGGACCACCTGCCCATCCTGATACGCCACTGTACGGGTGCCCATCTTGCCAGTCCTGTAATGTACCAGAAATTATACATCAAATTATCATTATTTTCATCACATTTTTAGAGACCTTTTGGGAGCCACCTGAGGCTCATGGGTCTTGTAGGCAGTCTGTCACTGCACATCTTCATACCACAAACTTCTCATGTGTCTGCAGTCCGTCAAAAACCTGGCAATCTAAATACTGTTCTGGCCCAAAAATGCATACAAACAAGGTGGTGCAGAACCAAATAGCTCTGAGTACTTTCTCCATGATGTCAACCACAGACGTTCGGATATTATTACTATTATAATTATTGTTGGTTGGCAAACCCGAAGCCAAAGAGAATAGGGCATACACATGCAGGGCATCTTTAGCCACATCAGCAGGGCCTACAAGATTCTGCAGCCTAGTATCGATTCGCAGCTCAAGGACCAAACCCATTTCACTTTCACTTCACATATTTCACTTTCTCGGTGCCTTGAACCACTATAACTTGGCGGGGTGCTCATGTTGAACACGAAATCTAGCTGCCGAGCAGGTATCTCACCTGAGGCTGTAGGCCTTGACCTTCTTCTTTGGCAGCCAGGTTTCCACAACGCGTTCAACGGTGGTGCCATCCTTCCTCTTGACAGGGCCTAGTGACTGGGCTCCGTAGCCCAGCCACTTGGTCACGAATCCTGCCTTCTTGATGTCAGCATCTGCCACCTGGACAAAGGGGACTTGATTGTAAAGCCTCAAGTGCTTGCACCTCTGTTGCAGGCAACTCCAGGGAAATGGTGGCTTGCACAAGGAGGCTGCAAATAAGCAGAGGCAAGGGCAAAAGGACCCACTTTGACTGCAAACCATTGCATCTCCCCGTTGCAGAAGGCAGCGTAGTCAACCCTGCACAGAAATCTCATACATTTGGGTTGGCCTCGAGGGCACAACAAATGAGCCAGCTTGATTCTGCCATCCTGTCAATCCGGCATGCACTCAGACAAAGGTCTCACCCGTCCTCTGTCTTCAGTGTTTCAAAGGCAGCAGGATTTACTGCTTGTTCATAGGTGGGCTGAAAGCTCTTCCTGAACGTCCGCTTGCTTCGCCGCCTATCCTGCGGATTCCGATTCATCTTCTCCATCTGCATCAGGCAGTGTCCATGAGCACCCTTCTTAGAAGAGAGTGAGAGAGCAGGTTAGTAGCATACAAACCATGCTGTGCACTGCATTTCAAGGCCACATTAAATCATTATGGTGGACGTGCCTGCATCTCGATCAGGGCAGCCTCCTGCTTCTTGAGTGCCTCTTGGTCCCAGGCAACCCAGGAAGGCAAAGGCACCGCCTCTTCCTCACCGCTATTCCTGCCTCGGGATCTGACATTGGCAGGGGTCGAAAAGGCCTTGCAGCCATGACGGTGGCCCACACCTCTGCTTCGACGTTGAGATCGCGGGGCAAGGAGCAGTGGGCTGCAGTTTCTGTACCATGGCAGAATTTGGTGTGAAAAGCCGTGACAGGACAAAAGGTCCATGCGCACGGCTTATGTACACTACCTATACAATTAAAGATGAAATGCCGTTGCACTCTCAGGCCAATCTGCGCTGATAATAAAGTACTGAAACGGTGGCTAGGTAAGAGTGGACGCTTATCCGCAACAAATAGAAACCACGGCAGCCTTGCGTAGGAAACGTGACTGATATTTCAACTTGAAAAGCAGAATTGTCGAGTTGTCATGGCTTGTGTCTGCGACAATAACTACACTAGGCTAGCCAGATATCAAACCATTCCCTAGAGACTGGCTCCGTGAAGATCCAATCTGGGGATGATGCTAGTCTGCAAACAAGAGTAATTTTCCCCAATATAGTTGCCTGTTTCGGACTATAGACCAACGACTTTCAAAGCTTGGAAGCAAGAAAGAAAGGTGGGCCAAGGTCCAGCTCAGCTGTTTTCTAGGGTTTGACTCACCTTGATTTCCAAGGGATTTGTAAGGGCTTCACTGCGACTGAAGCTGGGGGAAGGTGGAAAGAAATTGACGATTCTACTGTATTGAAATACTACAAATTCCAACTTTATTGACGAGGATGGAGAGAGAGCCATCTTGTACTGGTTCGAGCGAGAAGCACACCTGCCTACGCCGCATGTGCTCCACCTAGTACTTAGCTTCGCTGCAGAAATCAAGCTCTTGTAGGCTATCTGAAATCCCCAATTATCTTCCGATGCAACTCTTTCAGAAGAAGCCGACAGTGAAGGGTGCGTGCATTTTTTATAATTTGGCACGGCGCATCAGTTCCTTCCAGTCTCTGACCTGATTAATATCAGGGACAATCGTGTCCTGAAATATCCAGTGGCTTGAGATTAATGTGCATCGATCTGACTATATTTTTGGAACTCGCAGAGCAAGTACGAGCGTCACAAAGGGAGATCACTGGGGGCGTGCGAGGTATTGCTTCTTACTGTAGCTATCTTTCGATTATGCAATATTTGGATCATGCATGCTGTGATAAGGGACGAAGGCTCCGCATCCATTCATCTACTTAATAAAACCTGCACTCGATATCAATACCTGCACTCTACCACAGATTTGGACCGCGAGCTGCTGGGCATTGACCGGGAGGAGAAGAAGCTCATAAAGGAGATAAAAGAGGCGGCCAGGAACGGCAATGAAAAGGGCGCGCGGGTGCTGGCCAAATCCCTGGTCAGGCTGCGGGGGCAACGCACCAAAGTGCTCGCCAGCTCAGCGCAGCTCAGAGGTGTCAGGGCTTCTATAGGGGTACGCCACCATACTTGTCCAGATTGCCTGCAGTATCGACCTGCAGTACAAACCAGCTCTATTAGTGGCATGTTAGTGGCATATTTGTGGCTCTGCACATGGCCACGCCTGTCATGCATCATCCTCATGGCGAGCCATGGTTCATGATAAAAGGTCAATATACATCCTGCTCTGCTGCATGCCTCAAACGGAATAGTGCTCCTGGGGAGTGCAATGCCAGTCTCCTCTCCGTCAAATGCACCATTTTGTGCCCAGCAGCTTTCTCAGAAAATCTGCATAGCATGACAGCAGCATCCCTGGAATGCGGGAGATTGCTGGTCCTAGCCAAATGCAGCAAGCTTCTGACAATGCCACCTTCAATCTTAATATAGTACATCAGAAATATCTTTGATGCTCATTCTGGGCTGCATGGCTGCGCAGACGGCCGCGGTGACAGCCAAAATGGGCGAGTCGATGGCGAAAGCAAATGAGGCGATGGCGGCCATGGGCAAGACGAACGACCCGGCCAAGATCGCGGCGACGATGCAGCAGTTCCAGAAGGAGAACGCGAAGATGGAGATGGGGCAGGAGATGATGGACGATAGCCTGGACGGCATCTGGGATGACGAAGACACCGAGGCAGAGACCACTGACCTCATGAACCAGGTCAGGCCCCATTTATCTGGAACTTGTGCAGATCACTACTGGCCTGAGCCAGCTTCTACTCTCTATGTGGGACATTTCACTGCTGGATTGTGCCCTTGTGACTTGTACACAGCACTCAATGCTGCGGGAACTGTTGCACCAATTATTAGTCAGCCATCTGTAGAATACCTGCGCGCTTGCGCAGAACGGCTCATGAAAGGCTGCGCATTGCTAAGCCTTCTTAGGATGGCAAATAAAAATTGCTGACAAGAGCTGTTTGGGACTGTCAACTGGGCATCATCCTGTTGTTTATGGCGCTGCGGTGCAGTGCAGTCCTCGAGGAGCGTGCAACGTGCGTTTTCTTGAAGGCTGTTGGTCGCACATTATATTATGCAGGGATTAGGTGTGACACCCAAATGCACATGCAGGTGCTGGATGAGATTGGCGTGGACATCACTGCCCAGATGGGCTCTGCGCCTGCAAAGAAGGTGGCAGCGCAGCAGAAGGTGTCAGCGCCAGTGCAGGATGAGGAAGACAGCCTCACTGCACGGCTCGCTGCCCTGAAGTAACAAGAGCATGCGGAATGCTATGGGCTTGCTCAATTACAGCTGATTATTTGTGGCATTACAGGGTGCTTTCTTGGCTCTATTGAGCTGGGGTTACTGTTCCTAGAGCCGTCTCGGGTGGTTGATTGTGAGGCCAGGTCCGGATGATGTACGTGTAGTTTTGTGCGATTTGCCCTTGTAGCCTCGCAAGACGGGCTTCTGCGGGACTCATGTACCAAAACAAGTCTGCTTGAATATGTAGGAGCGGAACTGTGGCCAAGTCACAGAAGATGCTGTGGACCATGCTACAGCTGTGGACAGTTTGCTAGAGAAAGAGGGATGCATTGCTTCAATCCTGTGCATGTGGTGTATGTGTAAGGTATCTTCACAAGGCTGCATCAGGATGGGTTTACAGCATACTTAAGCAACTCAGTTGCTTGGGTGTCTTCCTAAGTCTTGCCAGCAAACAGGTATAGAAGCTTTTCTGGAAGCCATGGCCCCAGATGGGCAACCAATATTCTACTTTACCCACGTGTGCACACTCCAAAAAGTCAGCTGCCTGCAGGCTGCAAACTTTTGCCTACACTCCAAGCTGCTTGAAGCAAGAAGCTGTTGCACTCACTGGTATATAATACAATTGTATACACACTATCCAGCAGCTCTCAAAACTGCTCGTTCACAAGTATGGACCTTTGGCTCCACTCCAGGACTCCACTCCAGGAAATGCCTTTGGCTGAAAGATTCCTAGCACACCCACGAGACAGCGCTGGCAGAGCCATTCCCCTGCCAACTCTCACCCCGCCTTCACTCCTTATAAAATATGAGAGGATCACAGGAGCATGAGCCTGTGGTATGGGCCCACTGATACAGTGCAGCCACTGACCCCTCAGAATTTTTCCAGCAATGTGGAAATGACCAGCACTGATTCAGCGCCATGCCAGGTGTCATCTGGGGCAATCATTTGAGCGCGCTAGCATGCCTCCCTGTCACTTGCAGGGCGGGAACCAGTGGCCGTTTATGTGGTGTCCGCGCATGATCGAGGCCTGCACGTTTGCCTCAAACTGGCGAGGGTTGCTCTTCTGCATCTCGGCTGCCTCCTTGTTCAGGGGGTCTTCTGGGTTCGGATCCTGCAGAGCACAGCCCAGACACTCAGTCAAAAGCACTCTAGACCTCTCATGGGCCAATTCAATAAATGAAGTGTCCCTCTACATGCCACTAAGACTGCCACATGAAGGCGCAGCCAGAGATGCAGACTTGAGGAGACATGTACAGGAACATCCCAGCATAGTAACACCAGAGATGGTAAATCATGTATCAGCAAGATGTTAAATAGATGGATTTGCCAAAACAGCTCACCAGGAATAGGAACTGCAGGCCATAGATGACGGAGTTGATGGACAGTACTGGCTTCCAGTCTTCCCGCAAGATGTTTAGACACACATTGCCTTCAAGATCAATGTTGGGGTGGAACACCTGCACAGTGAAACTCCAATAAGCGCATGCCTTTTTGTACTGGCCAACGCATTTCCAGTCTAGAAGCAATATTTCTGACAACGCATGTGTTGTATGAGGTGTTCCAACTGTACCTTTGTTTTGCACTTCACTTTTGGGGCGTCGTGGGGGTAGGAGGTTGCAACGACAAAGTCAAATGTGAAGGTTCCTCCCCTGCGCACCATGCCAAGGTCATCGTCTTCTTTTGAAGATGACGATGCATGTTCCATACATCCACATGCATCAATCATCAACACATCACCCCAGCTGGAGAGTTGACATATGACAGTCATGCTGGGCAATGCAACGCTTACATATAGATGCCCTCATCTGGCTTCATGGTGATCTCAAAGTGCAGCAGCTTGTCCTTTCCCTCTGGGAACTTGATGCTCATCCCTTTTTGCAAGTTGAGCTCTGAGATATCTGCACAGCAGTCAGAATATTCAGCTCGATGGGTCATAGAGTGTGGTGTAGCAATGACAACTGCCCTGTGCAGACCAGTGTTCCAGCTAGAAAAGGGCTGGACCTTTCTGTAATCTGAGTTCTCCTGCACTCTGCTTTACGCCCTTTCCATTGGCTGCAGCAGCTTCCTTCTTCTGCTTCTCCTGCGATCCATGACATTACCGATTAGACATGGCCAGTGGTAGGACTCTAAGCTTGCAAGAGTCTGTCTGCAGAGACTATGCCAGCTCTTAAGCCACCACTTGCGTCTCTTCAAGAGAGTAGACCTCGGGTCTTCCTGGAAAGATGAGCTTTCTTTGCAGCATCACAAACATCTGAGCGAAGACTGAGCTACAAAAAAGTTTGCTGTGACAAAATGAATGCGACAATGGCTCGGCTTCCAGAAGAAAGAGTGAGATCCTGTACACACCTCAGGTGCACAGGTGTTGGGTTCTTCCCCAATAGCACCGACAGATGTCAGATGGCTGAAAGCTTCAGTATTACTTACCTTCACGGAGAAGAGTTTGATCATTGTTCCTCGCCTGCTGCTGGGCGTTTCTTCTGCAGATCTTCAAAGAATGCACTCGCCAGAATACAAGGATGCAGCTGGAATGCTACAACGTCAACATCAGAAGTTTAGAGAACGCATCAAACAGTCAGATCTGCAGAATACCAATCGCAACACGCACCATTTTGCAGTTTGAGTGCGATGTAATATTAACAGAGCAAGACGTGCAAGACGCCTCGGCTCCGCCTTCTAGAGCGTATATATATGCTGTCTCCCTCATTCACTTCAGAAAGAGAAAATTCGAAAAGGCAACTCCACTTCTGATAGATTGAAATCATGCTTCATGCACTTTTCAAACTGACCATTGTGCAAGACAGCCTTGTACCCGAAGACAAGCTGTGAGTCTGGAGGGTCGATCATTCAGATCAGATCTGATTGTCGGGCAGACAACACTCCGTTGGCCCTTGAAAAAGATACCCAGAATGATGATTTTTGAAGGTGAGCGCTGAAGAAATCGAATTCCCTTGGTGTTGACCCACCACTTGCTTGCTTTGGGATGTGGCTATGATGGTTTACTTGATCTTATCTGACAGCAATTTTGCCAGCGCACTGCGCCTGGGACGGAATTGCATGTTGACCCACCGAACTGAGCCGACATTCCCTTACGTTCCTGTCGCACAGTAATGTACTCCTAATATGTGACCAAATTTTCTGTGACAACCGTGTGTTTGGCTGTTTGATGTCTGCATACGCCACATTGTTCAATACTCCGGCTGACGTAGATTTTCATAGTTCTGAAAGGCCCTGATCAGCCCTCATGTGCACCCTCACTCGGGGCGTTGGATGACAGTGGGTAGTAAAATGTAGCTTGGCATCTGAGGTGCGGCCCCTGCATCAACATTCAGAAGTGGCAATGATTGGATTCTGCAATGTACTGCACATCCTTGTGACCTGGGTCTTCCGATGAAATACTGTGCTGCAGCAATTTCCTTCATCATGCAGGCTGCACACTGCCTCCATGCTATTATGAAGTGCTCAGCCTAAAGCCACATACTGGGGCGCTCCTTGCACTTTTCCAAAGACTTACATCCACACTTCAGGTGGCACACCTTCTTGCGGTTGTTGCTTGTGACATGTTCCCTTGGCATTCTGGTCTGTTTGTACCTGTGAGATCCGGATACTCGAGTTGACAGGTGTGTCTTGTCGTGCAGGGTGTGACCTGTGGCTGTTCGCAGGGCAATGTGTGTGGAGCAAGAATCCCCTCAGCTGAGCATGGCCATTGCAACTGTTGTGACAACTTTGCCAGCGCTGCCCTACAGGCTAGCCGGCAGCTGGCGATCAGTGCGCGGCGCGCTGGCGTGGCGCGCTGGCGTGGCGCGCTCAACAGTTGGCATGGTGGCCAGCCGTCTTGCCCTTACTACTTATTTTGGAGCATGTGCTCGTGAGCTTAGGCTCTTGGCAATCATGCATCCCTGCAGCATTGTGCTTGATGGGCTTGGGTGTGGTCCAAAGCGAGCATGGGAAGAAGGCATGAGAGGGCTGGGTGCATCACCCCTGGGGAAAAACCCTTTCAGAGATATTGACTAAGAAGAATGCCAGCGCAATGTTGTCCCAATTCCTTGGTTCGATCATTTCGTTCTATCCCCGACACTTTCTTTTGTCGTGGATACTGCATGACTTTCTATGAATAGCACCTTCATAAACATGATTACGGTAGAGGCTGGGCCCTGGAGAGAGCTAGCATGATTGGGACTTGTAATAGTAATACTGAAGCTGGTGGAAGCCGCGCTGAACGATTATTAGAATGTCACGAGACAAAAATAGATACACAGTAATCGTCCTCATTGCCCTCCTGGCAGCACTGTTTGCTGTCTTCGCCCAGGCGCAGTCAACCAATGGAAACAACTCTGTCTGCGTCAAAGCGGACTGGAAGGTGAAATTGCCCGTAATTTAACACAGTTGCATTTCGTCCTCTATTTCAAAGAGTTGAAAGCTAACCAATTTCAATGAGGCATTCTTTGTCAGCCCAGCCTCAGTTCAACAGTACAAGATGAGGAGAGGAATTGGCACTGAAGGATGATATGTGTTTCTTTGAAGACCTTCATTGAGAAATATGGCCGTGTCCTACTTTTTGGGAACGGCCAATGACTACAATCTGCTCGTTCACGCGACCTTCTTAATATAGATCATCAACTCTCAAAGGCCTTCACTGACTTCTCGTAGACTTTGAAGACCATGAATCGTCTCTGCATTTCTAGGAAATAATTTCGTTTTTATTAAGACGTTTGCCAGCCCTGAAAATTTCCCCCCTCGTAATTCATTGAAGGACTTCTGGCTATAGCTCACAGCATGCCTGACTTGTCATTTGCAGGGGGTTGCCTTCTTCGGCACGCCTGTCAGCAGTGCTCAGTTCAAGCCTGAAGAACTGAACGTGCACAGCAGCTACTACAGAGGACCGGTGCAGCAGAGAGCTCTCCCCACAGGAGTGCTAGCATGCCTCGCTGTCGTCCTCCTAATTATCTTCCTTCTCTGGTACACCTCCCTTGCTTGTGACACAGCATGTGCCATGTCGCTTTGGCAGCCCCTCCTGCCTGAGCAGCGCTCCCTGCACCTTCCCCGCAAGCCATGCAATGACCATAAAGTGCAGAATTTTCTGGCTGAAGGCTGCCAGCAAGGGTGTCTCTCTGCATCTCTTGATTGATTCGTGCATACATGCACGTTAAGATAATCATGACACAGGGGACTCCAAATCAACCCCTGCATGACAGGGAGACAGGGTAAACGGAGGATTGGGACTCACAGAGTGCGGCTTTGGTTTGTGCAGGCGCATTGTGAGGCTGTGTTGTGTGTGTTGCTGCCAATGGTGCTGCGTGACGCCAAACCCATTCCCAGACGAGGTCCTGGGCAGCAGCCGGATGACTGTGCTCAAGATAATCATCACCCTGCTCAGCCTGGGGGTGGCTGCATCGTGCGCATATGGCATGAGCAAAGTGGACCCCAAACTTGTGGACAGCGGCCTCAGTGTAATTGACTCCACAAAGGTCGGCTGCCCAACCTCTGTAAACTGAAGATATTGAGTCCGGCTGGCGGGGGGCGGTACAAACACTGAGCAGCGTGCCCACTGTTGATTGGGTCTTGCTTGGACCTGGCCCATCCAATGGGTAAACGATCTGGCAGCCTTTACTGCAGCTTGTCTGCAGCCGCACCTTGCCTGTGGCTGGAATAGCGTGTAATAAGAAGTACATTCAAGCGTCATCAAAAGGCATCGATGAACCCTGCAGTGCAATCCCACGAGACTGCACAGTTTTGAAGCCATGCTTGGGAGCATGTGCCTTGTTGAGACGCAAAGTGCCCCGCCCACCGCAGCTGTTCTAGAAAGCATGGCCCCTGTTAAGAGAGACTGAGACCGATAGGCGTCCCGCTTACCGCTGTAAAACCTCCACGGGGACCAGGTATTCGCTTGAAATGTTTGGTTGCTGCTGTGCAGGGGTACATGAACAGCGTCTTTGATCAGGTGTATGGCGTCTTGGGGGATGTAAGCTCCATGAATGGCCTGCTGGACAAAGTGCAGACCATTCTGAGGGTGGATGTCAATGTCACAGACATCAGTGCAGGCATCACGGTGCCTCCCACATTCTTCACAGTTGCAATGCATGCAATGAGTAATCAGTTTCAGGCGCGCTGCTTGCATCATGTATGGGCATCAGGCAGCTATTGAGCACTCGGAATTGTGCAATGCATGCAGTGCGTGGCGCGTTCAATTGGGAGCCTGAATCCAGCCACGGCTCTCTCCTACCTGGCCTCTATCAGGGATGAGATTAACAATAAGCTGCAGCCCAGCATCTCAGCGCTGTCTTCTGATGTCAGCACTCTGCTGGTAAGCAAGAATATGCCCCTGTGTTTCAAGAAAAATCCTGGGTGGATACCACCCTCAATACTGTCTGCTTGGTGCATAGGCTCAGCTTGTTTCAAGCGTCAAGGCAAACTGCGCGCCTCTGTTGTTGCAGGGGCAAGAAGTACCGGAGTTTCAGGGTTACAGTGGCACCATAATCGCATCCCCGCCATTCCTCGCAAATTACTCCACGCAGGTCGATGATTTCATCACGGCTGTCAATGACCTGCCTGCATCATTCCCTGCTGGGGGAAGCACCAATGCCAATGTTTTAGCTCTAGGTAAGCTTACATTTAACACTTCAGCGTTTCATCAATTGTCGGTATGCATTCTCAAATGCCTCTGAAATTAAGAAGAGACGGTGTAGGGCAGTTGGTGTTCCCTTTCAGTGGCAGTTTGACAAGAGTGCTGCATGCAGGCTCGGCTCTGACGGCTTTGAGTCTCCCCTTGAACGGGGGTGCCACATCCAAATCAGGCCGCATTGGAGGTCTCACAACCGCTCTGACAGATCTCTACTCAGTCAAATCTGCAGATCTGTCCACAATGAGCGACATCCAGTCCGGCATAACAGCGTGCGCATCCTCTTTACTGCATCTTTCCTTGTGTTGCATATGCTACTTGTGCTGTCCCTTTGCTAGAAAGGATATCTCACCATGTCACTGAATGGCATGGTCAATACAACCCATCAAACACAGGAGCCTCTTGACGGCCATACCTTCAATGAAGATTGGCCTTGCAGGCTCTCTGGGGTGGGCAGCAATCTCAGCATCACATTGCCGGCCCTCAGCGCCACCCTCATAGATGCATATGACAACTACACAGCTGCCAGGCCCTGCATGACTAGCCTGCTGACTCGCCTGCAGGACATCAACAGCACTGTGGTTGTGCTGCCCTCAGACATCAATGTAGGACCTTTGCTCATCCAATATTCTGTAGTTGTCCCTCTGCAAGCTCAGCCTCTGAAAGTGTGGATCCTTTGAGTTCCATTTGCTGCCGCATGCCATGACTAAGGGTGATGTGTTCTTTGCAGGGTGCCTATAGGCACATGTCATGACTAAGGGTGATGTGTTCATTGCAGGATGCCTACAGTCAGCTGCAGGATGCGCAGCAGACATTGGACGGCGTGCTAATCAATGGCACAGATGACCCGGTGCTACTGGCAGCATCTTTGACACAGGCAGCATCTCAGATTGACAGCCAGCCCTTCTCAAGCTCCATCACTACTGCGCTGACAGACTCTCAGGCATGACACCATTTTCTCTATGCTTCTAACAAATCTTGTTTTACTTCCAATCCTCTGAGGAGTGAGCGGTGTGGATGCATGGCAGATTTTTAAGCGTTGTCACTAATTGCAGGCTCAGCTGAGTAATTTCAGTGATCCGGATGGACCGGGGGGAGCGAATGCCCCGCTGAATTTACTGAAGTCTCTCACCGACACCTACAGCGGTAATATTACATTTGCCTCGGTATTGCTTTTGCCTGCACTCCTTTTTCTTGTGCACTCCTTTGCGGTACACCTCTTCTGAACGTCAAATATGTATTGCTGACAATTCAGCGCAGCACAAGCGGGGGGTACAACAGAGAGTACTTAGGAGTCTTTAGTGCCCGCTGACACAAGGGAGGACAGGGTTGTGAAGCTTGTCATGTGCACTCAGGTGACGTGGACAGCTGTAACGCAGCTTACCAGACCTTCAGCACCACAGGGGATCCGACTGATTATACCAGCATGCAGAACGCATGCAACGTGGCCAGGTCTGACCTGGCAAGCATTCAGTCAGGCTTCTCAGTATTTGACACCACTCCCAGCTCCTCTTATGGGACCACAATCAATTCCTTGCAGGCCACATCCACCGCTCTCAGCTCCCTCCCAAGCAATGCGGTGAGCCACAATTCCTACCCTTCACATCTGCTGCAATGCAGTTCCTATGCAGAAGAGAGACTCAAAGCAAGGACTCGCATGGAAGACTATAGCAGCCTGCTGTAGAAGGCCTGCAAGCTGCAGCCATTTAGTTGTGCGCTGCTGAGAATGCTGAGCTTGGGCATGGACTGAGTGGCCAGTCTGTTTGAATTTGGGATTCACAGTTAAAGAGATGGCTGCAACAGTGCTGCTGTGCAGATCTGACACAAGTACTCTTCTGTGTGCAGACTTTGCAAGCCACGCTGACCAGCGTGACCGATAGCGTCAGCTCGGTACCTAATATCAGCAATTACATCACTGCTCTGACGCCAGCTGTGAATGCCTACAATGCTCTGCCGACAAATATCTTCACTGATCTGGAGAACAGCCTGACGTCCATAGACACCGACATCTCGCAGGTGATGCTTCCTCTCGCAGCTGCCTTGCATGCATCTTTTTTATGCCCATTTGACGGTATGTGAGAGCTGGGCCCTGCTTGAAGGATCTTGTACGGACCTCCAAAGGATACTTTGCCCCAAGCATCAAAACAAGTGCTCATTGCCGATGTGCTGAGATTTTTCTTGTGGTTGCAGGCCATTAGCGGTGCAAGGGACACAGTGAATTCAAATATAGACAGCTTCACGAGCAAGGCCGATGACCTGCACAACAAGACAGTGGACAAGATCAACACCTACCGGTCAGACTACGAGCCACTTGTGCGGAAATATGACCGCTAGTGCGCCACTAAACCTCCTGTCTATTGCGCGCACACAGCCCAATGCAGACCTGTTGAGTCATGCCTTTGCCCCACAAGCATAAAAAACGGGCATCGCCATTACAACCCCTCTATAGCTTAACCTCAAGCTGTTGGGCATAGATGCTGTGACGTGCCCCTACAGCCAACAACATCCTGCATTCCATGCATGCATGCATGTTTCTTGGACCACTATTGACCATGGATTCTGGCATGCATGCAGTCGGCAGGCAGCGGAGTACACCTACTTCGCACTGGCCATCGCTGTCTGCCTGGGCATCATTTTTGCAGTGCTGACAAACTGCCAGTTCGCGGCCAGCTTCTTCACGCTCGTGCTGCTGATCCTGACAGTGGTCTACAGCATCATCGCCGTCATCTTCTTCTTGATCGCCTCTATTGGGAATGACGGGTGCGCACTCACCCCTGCCCCTTCCCTATGCCCTGCCATGCGTCAAAACCAAAACCTTGCATTGATTGTATTGTACTGCTGTGTGGTGCCCAATAGAGGAAATTGATGGTAGACAAGAAATGCAGCGCGCCAGTGCAAGTACAAAGGGCTGAGAATGACAAGGCCCACCATGCTTACATCGAAGTGGGCGTGAGTAGAGGGCAGTTGTTCCCTGACATTCTTCAGTGATGAGTACTTGCCCAAAATTGCAGGTGCACAAATGCAGAGCCCTACATCATTGGGCGCCTGCCGGACCTCATGGGCAATGATCCAGCCACGCTGAACAAGTCCATCGCGCTCGCGAACTACTACTTCTACAACCAGGGCGGAGGGGTGAAGGAGATATTGAACAGCGTGGCTGGCGTGAACCTGGATGATGTGTTTGCCACAGTCAACTCCACCCGAGACCAGGCCGTACAGGTGGCGCCCCCCTCAGCTACTGTCATGTTCTCAGTCCTGAGCTTTTAGCACTTGTGTCTTCTGCCTCGTGAGAATTGTACCGTAGCCTGAATAATGACTTCAGAGGACAGAGCATGCTGCGTGTTACTGACATGGCAAAAGCCTGCGATGCCATACATGATTTGTGTAGAAATGGGCTCGTGATGGAAATTGGGTCAAATTGGGTAATATCTGCAGGAGATTACGGGAACATATACACTGCGGGCCAAGATGCTGTCGGTGGTGGATGGCGTGTATGGCATATCCAACAACATCACCAAGCGGTTGACTGACTCTGAGAGCCTGGCCGCCTATGAGACCATTCACCCGCTGTACATCAAGGTGATTGCCCTTTCTGTTCTTCCCTTCAGGAAAAGGTGAACCACTAGTTGGTCGACAGATGCCATATCGGTATGGACACCTGCTGCTGTGCAAAAGGAAGAGGGCTAAATATCTCCTCATGCGAACAGATATGCATCTCTTGCAAAATAGACTGCCCACTGGCTGAGCATGCAATAGGGGTTCCCTTCAAATGGGTGCTAGATGAAGTGTCAACAGAATGCACTCGGTTGCACACTGGCATTTGCTCTTCAAATGCTCGTCTGATCGGCTTCTGATATGCGAAGCTGTGAATGCAGGCCAAGACCTTCATGTGCTGCAGCGGCGTGAACATGTTTGGGAACCTGTGGGTCAGCATGTTTGCCTCGGGTCCGATCTCCATCATTCTACTTATCTTCCTCTTCATCTATATCAGCGCCCTTGACCAGCTGCCTCCCAGAGCGTGAGTTGCCCTTCATTCTCTGCACACCTTTTCTGCCACTGTATCTCTCTCAGCCTGATGCTTTGAGGGTTTGTGATGTTGGCATTGTGAGTGTCAAGAAGCCATTCCCCATGAGCCAAGTTTGCAGGCTTGATGCACTATGGGGGAGGGCGTTGCCTTGCACAGAGAATAGAAGTAAATATGGTGGCTTGCTGTTATATGTGCAGGTGTTGCGGCTGCACCATGCGCAGCCACAAGGAGTTACCTCCGCTGGACTACAAATCCTCACAGAGGTGTGTGCGCAGAGACTACATCCTCACATGCATGCTATCCGCTAGCCAGCAGTGCTTTGCCTCTGCTATGTCAGGGTGCCTGAAAGATGCCACAACACCGGGGTGTTGAAAATGGTGGTATCTCAATGCAAACAGAGACATAGAGCCAGTAGCAGCCGATGCCAGGCAAGGGCCAAAGCTGGCTGGGGACTCCCAGACAGCCTCCAGTCACATGTGTGGATTCAGGCGTCGCGTGTGCATGTGTTTAACTATCAATGGCTGGTGATGTCGCTAGCGTGGTATTTTGCAGGGGTGACGTGTCAGAGGCGGAGGGTCTGGGGCGTGCGGCGCATGTGGACGCCAGCGTGCCGCCGATGCACCAGGAAATTGAGGGCAGCGGGCTGTCCCGGGGCAGCCTCCTCGCGCCCAACTCCCCCAAGAAGGTCAGCCGCCATGCCACAGCTCTTTGCCAGGATATTGAGAAATCTGCTCTCCTTCATGTTTCTAATGAAGGCATTTGTTGCTTGTTCCCTGAACAAGCAGCACACCCAGCTGACCTTAGAAATCTATATTCGTGTTTGACTGCATGCGCCATGTTGGCCCATGTTTCCTACTTCGAGCTCATCAAGATCTAGGAAACACCCTGGTGCCGCTCTCTTGAGGACAATATGAGTCTGGTCTTGAGAGGAAGACTTCTCTTGTATCTTTGAAGAGAGCACCTCTGGTCCTGAGAACAAAGAGTGTCTGTCGAATCCTCCTTGGCTTGGAGAGCAACATTGATGATACAAACTTTGTACCCAGCAGCAGGTGAGCTACCCGCAGCCGACGCCTTCGTACACGCTGCGGGCGGCGGCGGCGCAGCAGAGCGCGGTTTCGCACTCGCAGGCGCTCAAGCAGGAGTACATGCGCCACGCGCTCATGATGGACTCCGCCGGCCTCGAACGCTAGCCGCGCAATCAAAGCGCGGAGGAGTGAAAAAGGAGGAGTGAAAAAGGAGTGAAGTCCCTTTGCATTCGCAGCCCGTCAGACTTCTCTAAAGTCTCAAAGATAAGTGCAACAAAGATATCTTATTGGGGTGGTGCACCGCTAGCCGCGCTGCGCAGCCCCCTTGCATGCACTCCCATCAGCTTCTTCTCAGATATGAGGGATCAAGACAGCAGAAATAGCTGTGTTGGGGAGTTGCACCGACAGCCGAGCTAGTGCGGTGCAGGGGTGCTGACCGGGGCACTATAGACCCCGACAGCGTCAGGCGAGGGTCAGGCTAGGGCATATTATCAATTATATAATAGATATTATCTATAGCAGGGCGCAGGCCTCCTGGAATGTGCCCCCACCAGAGCCCTGTCGGACCTGAGCGATAAACTTGGTGAGGCATTACAGAGCGGGCTCCATATTGACGTGCAGCTGCCGGCGACCCCTTTGCATGCTGCCTGCAATCGGCAGAGTCGTCCAGATCCTTGTGACCCTGATGGCAGTACTGGCTTGCAGGCCAGCTGCCTTTCTTCTTTATGCTCCGTTTTGTGTACTGCAAATTTGGCAATGTTCTGCTAGCTGTTGCATCTTTGTCGCTTGCGCCTAAGCCTTGGCGCACACAAGAGGCCGTGCTAGCGGTGTTGCTCCAACATTCAGCGACCTGCTCAAGACATACCATATAAAGTGCTCTCATTGTCAGGAGGTTCCTCTGAGGCACCATCTGTTTTTTTTTATTCTGTGGGCTTGGTGCCCTTATATCAATGCACTCTGGTAAATCCAGAAATTACAGTTGTACACGATACAAATTTTGTTTTGGCAGGCTCAAGTAGATGTGACCACCAGTGCAATGTCAGGTCCTATGCTATGGCCTTTGCTACTCAAGACATCTGCATGCAGTGCACTGCGCATGATAAACTTAGAGGGACAAGTGCGTTCAAATTGAAGTGCACAAGCAAACTTGAATGCAAGCAAATTAGCGAGCACCGGACACTCCTGGTCATACCAAATCATCTAGGCATGCTTAAATGACATATTCTGTGGACCCCTAAGAAACATTGGCATTTCACAGATTTGTCCTTATAGAGACTTGCATGCTAATTCAAGAGTATCTCTCAAGACCTCAGCGCTGTACGAGTGATCATCCGTGTAATAGCAAGGACTCAGAACCGGATGCAAGCACATCTCTCATAGACTCTCTTATGTGCGCTGGGCAGGCCAGCAAACCACACACACGAGTGTATCCATCCAGACTTGAGAAGCAAAATATGTGGTACAATCACAATGCTGATTTCTAGCAGGAACATGACAACGCATCTTATTGGGGTGCAGTTGTAAATTTGCACAGAGCTGAAGGCATCTTTTCTAAGTATTTCAAGGTCATTGATGCACGAAAGGGCTGAAGTTCAAAACAACGACAAGCCACTACCGTGGTGTCTGAAGAAACGATACCATCTCCAAATAATGTCCAGTACGGTACAAAAGTATTCGACAAAATGTACACTGCTATCATTGCAAGCTCTCACTCCTGTTCACAGAGCTAGCTGCTGCGCCACGTCTCAAACTCTGCAGCGCGCACCGCCTCAAAGAGCGGCGGCTCATCAATGTTGAAACTCATCAGCTCGCCAGTGGCGGGATGGGTCAGTGAGATGCCCACAGCCCACAGGCACAACTCAGACGTGTCCACCTCGCCTTCACTGTCAAGCCCGACGCTGCCCGCCACTCTGTGTGAGCCTGCGGTTGCAACACAGAATCGACCTCTCAGCCAGACTGCACACTCAAGACTACGCCATAATCAGCAAGGACACCTGTCAGGCAATAAGACCCCCAGATGACAAGCCAAAATCAAAGCATGCCAGTCTGCAAATTTCCTTGTTGGGCACTGATGTTGCAGTCTCGATGCTGCACATTGCACTGCAAAGCAATAATTTTACACCATTCACACTGAATGGGCACCACAACCGCACTCGCAATCCGTTCGAACCAATCTCGATCTAGTAGTTCAATCAGCTCCTGGGACCATTTTGTCCTAGCCATGACAGTACAGGAGGTTACCTGCTAGCGCATGCGGCGGCATCGGCCGGGGCAGCAGGGCGGCGTTCCCTCTGCCGCTGGAGGGACCGGCGCTCTTATCCAGCATCAGCCGCTGCACCGCCGTCGCAGCGCTCAGCGCGTCAGCGTCCTTGCCGCCTGGCTGCTCTGCGGCTGGAGCCCTGCCGAACCGCTCCAGGGCAATGGCTGCGCTGTTTCCCTCCACCTCATCCTCCCCCTGCACACAGACAAAGAAAGGGCCTGACTTGCTGAGGTGGTGAATGTCTATCATCAAGTATTCGAAGTCCCTTGATGCCCTTGAGGGACCATGCATATTGTCCAAGCACAAGTCAGAATATTGACATCGTCCGGCAACTGAAGCACATTCACCATATCCATTCCAATGTGAGTGCACGAGGCAACACTCGCTCCAAGCTGCCCATGAAACCAGAGACACTGCGATGCTGCACTAGACAGGCAACCAACAAGAGCATTGAAGTGTATTGTACGAACAAATAAGGCATCACGTGCCCGCACCTCTGCCCTGCCGGCAACAGAGTCTTCTGCCGCGCACTGCTCGGCATCGGGCGTGACATCACAGAGTGAGTCGTCATCTTCGCAGCTGTCCGAGCCCGTTCTTTTGGCCTGCCGGCGCCCCTGGCAGAGCCCCACCTGGGCGGCGTGGCCGTAGGTGTAGCGGCGGTCGTTGACGATGGGGTGCCCAATCAGCGCCATGTGTCGCCGCAGCTGGTGCCGCCGGCCTAAATATGCACACAGGGACACTTTGCTGAGACCTCTCCCGAATCTGTGAACTTCTATGCGTTAGGTGTTGAAACAGTCCTGGGAAGTAAGTTGTTAAACCAGGCCATGACGCCCCTTGTCGTTCAATCGTAAGAATCTCAGCTGGGCTTTTGACCACCTTGATAGGCGCATCTGATTTCCAAGATCAGTCACACATCTGCCTTTAGTTGACTGGCACCCGCTGAAGGGCTTGGCCTTACAAAATTTCGGCGAGAATGCGCACAGTCCAGTGGAGACTAGCTGCCAGAAACAGTTGTGAACTCTTGATGCGGGTCACCCTGTCATTCCGAGGCCTGCAGAGCTTCGAACTTTTGCGCAACCATTTCTGCCAGTCTGAGGCTACGGCAGGAGCCCTCAATGTGATTGAGATGCGAGTGGCTTTAGGCCGCACCGGTGTGTGGGTGCAGGTGGACGGTGGTGACCCAGCCGTGGCGCGCCGAGCGCGTGTGGCCCAACGCCACCCACTCAGTCAGGCACGCCCGCCCGTCCAGCGCATACTGCGCACACGCACACAACTTTCAGGCCTGCAAAGTATCTCGAGAAAACCCGCTGCGCATACAGGTTCATTGGACTTGCGAAGATAGCACGTGATGCTATTGCATGTTGATGCTATTGCTTGCCCTGCTGCTGAGGGAATTTGTGTGCTGAAGGGCAGGCTGGCTCATCTGCCTAGCAGTTATTGCAAGGTCTTTGGAGAGCATGCGCAAAAACTTCGCGCTGACAATACATCAGCAATGTTCTCCAAACAGAAGCTAGATCCAATTAGAGAGAGTGGACGCTGGGAAGACTGGTTGGTCACCTCGATGCTGCCGCGGCCGTCGAGGCGAGCGCCGACGATGGCCATGTATGTCTTCTTGACCTCGCGCTGCGCAAAGGCGGCGCTGAGGCTCTTGATGGCCGGCCGCGTCTTGGCCACCATCAGCAGGCCCCCCGTCGGCGCATCCAGCCTGTGAACCTGCACAAAATAAAAAATTGGCTTCTCGGTCTCCTGATTATAGATAATAAATACCCCTACTCTGCTCTTTGAGGATTCACAATGACCACCATTTACAGCTGCGAGTCACCGGACCAAACCCCTACTTAGTGATAACAGTGGGATATTAGTGTATATTAAGCGAATTGCATGGCTGCCAGTCAATGGCATCCCATTGATGCCCTGGGATCAAAGAAAGATGCAATCTGTCAACTTGAGGCACGTGCAAAGAGGGAACTTACATGCTGGGGCCGCCACAGGGACCCGACTTTGGATGACGGCGTGAGGAGGTAGCCCAAAGAGCCCACCACGTCTTTCACGCCTCCCATGCCCTGCGCTTGACCTCACTTCGTCAAGACAGGTCCAATATTAGATTGGAGGCTGCAGCAGCTTTTGGTCGTGTAGCAGCATCTGTGAGCAAACGAACACGCGCATGTCATGGTTTTCAAGGGGCAAAGCTTGTCAGGCACCTGAGTGGGCATGCCGGGCGGTTTCACCACGCATGCAATGTGCTCGTCTTCATACACAACCTGCAGAAACCAGAGTCTTTTTTTGATTCTTTTTATTACATCGAGGCGCATCATATTCTTGATTGCACAAAGTGCTGCTTGCATGCTGTAGGCATGTCATGGCAGCGCAGTCTGCAAGACATCAGCACAGCTGCAAGCTTCAAAGAACTCGTGCCCGCTCGGTGTCCTTTCACCTGCAGCATGGCGGGTGCGCTCTCTGGCTGCAGTTGTGCTCCGCCCTGCACGCGCTGCTGCCACTCCAGCCGCTGCCCGGCATGCACCAGCCTGTCCACACACCAGCACCACATCAGACAACGCCTTTTCCAATATTGCTCAGTATCTGGCTGAGCAATCCCAATCTATGATGGGAATTTAAATTATATAACAATCATATCAGGCATCAGTGCTGCCAAATCATGCCCAGATCGACCATGCAAGGCAGCACTGTTTAGAAATAACTCCTCGCGTCAGACATTGACCAGGTCACACTTGGCCAATTCACACTTGATAGGATAATTGCAAACTCAGCTGTCTTGCATGGTATCTTTTGCATCGTCAAATCCATGTAATCACCAAGACTCCCCTGCATGGCATGGCAGGGCACATGGCAGGCAGAACGCCACATTGTGGAGAACCACCTCTGGTACTTGAGCTTGCTGACACTGCCGTCGACCAGGATCTCTCCCCTGCGGCAAGCCCTTTTGGCACTGGTAGCCGTGGGAAAATGCTCTGGGAAGAGCTCAGCCACCGCTTGAGGCAGCGAGACAGGAGCACTGCCGGGCAGCAGGACGGCTGATGCCACCACTGCATAGTCCTCCCTCACTTTCCTTCCCTTCTGCTCACCGCTGGGGGTGGATGCTGCTGGCTGCCTGAGGCTGCTGGATGCTTCTGACAGCTGCGCACGTTCAGCCACGGCCTGCAGTGAAGAGCAATTGTCCATTCAATAAAGCATGCGTGCACAAAAGGAGGATGGCCTGGCATAGATGGTAAGCAGTGTTCATGATTAGTGTGGCAGGCATGGGGTTGGCTGATTGGATGAAAGGCTTGAAGGAGGGTGGGGAGCGGGAAATGGAAGTTACATGCAATCGGGACTCCGATGTAGCAGCGATGCCACTGCTCGTCCTTTCAAGGGTTGGTCTGTATTTCGCCACCTGAGGGGCCTCTGAGCGTGTGGCTTGGCAGTGCACAGGCATACTGGCTGCCTGCAGCACACAGGACACTTGGGTTGCAGCACTCAAAGAGCATACAAGTACGATTGTTCCTGTGTTGAAAGATGTAATAACGTGGATAATTGATCTAAAGTTGTTCGGAAGTGTCTTGCCTGGTGCTCTGGCTCGGGCAATGAGCTTCTGTTCAAACGGTCTGTGGCAATCCTGAGCAGTCCTGGGGCAGTGCCAAGGAAGGCGCTGTGCAGAGGAGGACTTCCAGAAATCCTCTGCACAGTCTGACATGTCCAGGAAGGGAGCATGCACGCAGATGTCATCCAATCTTGGGGCCCTGCCCGCGATCAGACGATCGGACTTGAACTCAACAGTCTTCCCACTGAGAATGACAGGCAATCGCATGCACTCAATGTACGATGAAGGATCGAATATAGAACATCTTGAGTGCATGTCTACGTGAATTGAAGCACGATCGTTTTCGAAACAAAGCGCATGCTTTCGGTGATTGAGACGGAAGAACACACCTACAAAATGCTATCCAACGCAGCCTTCCGCATCAAAATGGTTCATATGTGACTGTCAACCGACTTTATACAGATGGCCACAATTGGAGGACTATCAGCTTAATAATCGACTATCGTTTCTGATCTTCACAACGAAGAAGATGTATACAAACCAATTCAACCCCTTCTCGATCTGAATTTGCACAGTGTCTTCGACGAAATCCTTTTTGTTGATGGAGGCAGTGAGCGTGCATTTGTCGTTTGTCAGATGTGTTGATTGTTACTCAGTCTGTCCAAATAGGTTAATACAACATTTCCCTCCATTTACAAGAAGCCCTGCATGGTCAGCAGCTGCCATGGAGCATCCAAACCTTTTTGCAGGCACTTCCACTTGCAGAAACGTGCTACAACATCTCTCTCCTCAAAAGAATGAAAGCAAAAACACGTCAAAATTAGACCTGTCACTACAGGATGCCACGGAAATTGATAGTCCTGTGCTCACAACACTTGCGCGCGGGACTGCACAACTGTGATCTTGCCATCCACCCACACGCCCTCAATATCCTGGGGTGCTCCTCCAAATGCTGTTTCTATTGATCTTCCAACCTCGGTGAGTTCCTGCAGCATGCCTTGCAGATGCTCCCCCTCCCAGAACAGGCCGCTGCTCCCATAGTCCACTGTGCTCTCGTTCAGGGGCGGCAACGGAATGCTGTCGTATAGGCCTGCGCCACCATCAAGGAGAATACTTGGCATCCAGAGTGAGTTCCAAAGTAATCCTGTCACCCGGAATGCTGTACGCAAGCAAGCTGCTACAACACAATGATGATCACCTTGCCTGGTACTTAGAAAAGATGGGCTGCAAGGATGGGCACGTGAGACCGAGAGCTCAGGATTTCGATTTGTTGAGCATTGAAGGGTGCACATTCGACGGAAGGCAGAACTCACCTGCGCCTGCAAATGCCTCAAGATCTTCGCCGTTGGAGTCTGACCGCGCTATGAGCGCTCCTCCGGCCGGCGCAAAGAATCCGAGCCGCTTTGATGGCAGTGACAGCACCTGCACAAAGAAGCGCCACGATTTGAGCTGAAGGCACTTCATCACGAACCAAAGTGATTTGCTACACCTTTCCTCCTGACCTCGCAGCACCTTTGAAGGCTGCCGACACCTATAAGTGTGCATGCATGCAGCTGCGCGCACCACACCGCACTTTACCTGCAGTGGCACTTGAGTGCTTGAACAGTCACGCAATTTCTGTGCACCAATTGTACTGTCCAAGGTAACAGAAAGCGCCTTGTAGTCTGAAAACGATCCCGGCCATCAAGGGGGCGAAAGATAGGATTTCCATCATATATAAATGTGGGGTGCATGTAACCCTTTCAAAATTCTCATTAGAGGCCAGGTACGTCCGCTCACCTGTGGCTGCTGCCCGGCCCCTGCCCGGAAGCTGAGGGCTCTGCCCGGGTGGTTGCCCACGAGAGCTTCTCCCATGCCCACCACCACCTCCCCAAACACCTCCCCCAGCGCCCCAGTCACTGGATTGGCCGTGTGCAGCACAAATGCATACTCCGCCGGCACAACCTGCGCACACACACAAGAGGTTTACGATGCTAGAAGTATTTGATTCGATTTATTGTGGACATTGCACTGAGACTCTAGAGTACAGTATCCTTGTATCAAACCTGATGTCACAGCAGTGCAGCATCACAAGCTCCTTTCCGCGTAGATATCGTGTCAGTTCATGCTGTATATTGTGTCCATCATGTGGGTTCCCATCTCTAGAAAGCCCAAGCGTCACAGGGCAGCAGATCTCAAAACTACATGCACCATCCAAGATTTCGTTGTTTATTCAGCACCCAGCCCCTTCGCGCTCTGTGGTGCTGTACGGGGGAGATAGTGGTGATGGCAACAACCTAATTTAGGAGGGTGGCAGACTGAGGCAGATGAGTGCTTCAAGACGTTTGTGTACATAAACCAGATGAAGGGTCCTGACCTGCTGTAGGAGCACGGCCATGTAGAGGTCGCTGTCCTTGACTCCCCGGGCACGCCTGCTCAGCCACGCCCTCTCACTCCACTTGCTGGCCCACACCTGCGCACCCAAGTTGATCCCTTCAGAGACAACAGGACTCACTTGCAGCTCAACGCATGTTCAAAGAAGTCCTCAAGATGCGATATGCACGATGCAAGCCTGCGGGTTGGAGGACTCACGTGCAGCTCAAGGCATCATCACAGGACTCCTCAACATTCAATATGCACGATACAAGCCTGCGGGTTGGAGGACTCGCTTGCTGCTCAACGCATCTTCAAAGGACTGCTCAAGATGCGATATGCACGATACAAGCCTGCGGGTTGGAGGGCCACGGCAGGCAGCGAGCGCATGAGTGCATGCAGGAAAAGAAGAAGTGCTTGCCTGACAGATGGCGGACCAAGCCTGGCCCCAGGCAGCAGAGTCGGCCGTCCACTGGCCAGCTTCTACCAGCCCGGCAGCTTCCGCGGCCGCGGCAGCTTCCTCCACCAGGGCAGCTGGCGCTGTCAGGCCGGCCGCCACCAGCTGCCTCAGCTGTGCCAGTGCTGCAGGAACGCCCTCTTTTGCATTGGCCTGTACAAAACCGCGGTGAGCTGGCCTATGCTTTCCACCATGTGGACGCTAGAAAAACCAATCTTGTCAGTGCAGAAGCCATCCGTTGATCTGTCTATCTTCTGTGCTTGGCTCTGGTAGCTATGATCACATGGTTGTCACAAACCAGAGCCTCAGTGTGCCCACTTCTGTTGCCGTGTGTGTTGATGAGGGACAACCGAAAAAGTGTCAATTCTTGCAGAGGTGGCGGCGGCTGAGGGAAGCTTCCTAAAGCATTGCAATCAGGGAGAGAGTTGCAGAGCAAAAAACGGGGCAACAAGGAGTCATATATTATCTCTGGCATGAGCCAGGGGGCTGATCGTACGGTTGGATCCGTTAGAAAAGGGTGGATCAGTAATTTGTTGTCAGCATGCAGGGAGGGCAATTATCACCAGGTCCTTTTGAAGTCCTTCGATCGCGTCCGCATAGGCAGCATTTGAGGGGTCCTCGAGGGTCCTTTCAAATGCGCCAAATGGCAACGCCACTGAGGCTGGCACGCTCACACCATCAGCCACCTGAACACATGCTCAAAGAAGTTCAGACATCAGATGTGATGTGCACATGTTTCCCTGATACACTCTGGCATGCTCTCCTACAGACATGGCATTTGATGATGCACGGACGGCATCAGGCAGTTCCTCTTATCATGCACTGTACATGCCAGCATTGCCTTATGCCTGTCCCAACATGATCGCATGCTGTCTCTGCATGATTTTTGCTTCAACGAGCTGCAGACAACCACAAGTGTACCAAGGTACTGAGCAGGGCAAACACAAAAGTTGCAGAGACAAGGGAGAGGTTCTGCCACCACGCACCTTTCCACGCAGCTTGGCCAGGTTGGCGCTCTTGCCTCCCACAAGCCCCGGCCCAAAGTCTGCCTCTTGCAGTGCCCACTTGGTCGTTGCCGTGGGCTTGGGAATTGTCAGGGGCGGCAGAGCTGCTGCACTGCTGGCGCCGTTTCCAGCAACAGCCCCTAGCACCCCACAGAAAGAACTGCCTTCAGCTCCGATTGTATTACTTTTTCTCTCAGGATTTTGTCTCCTAATGCTGTTGACATTGTCTGCTGCTGCTGTGACTCCCTTGGTCAGGCAGCCACTGTACCTACCACGATAGGTCCCTCACATTGTAATGACTCAGGCATTGACCAGACACGTGGAGGTTTGATGAGTGTTCAAGGGCTTTCACGCTTGTCACCTGCAGCGGAGTCGAGGGGTGAAGCAGCGATGGAGCCTGACGGGTCTGTGGTCAGGATGACTGTCTGATCAGACATGCCCCTGAGCTCTTCAAGCGCCGCTTCATCAAAGCAGGTAGCCAGCAGAACCTGCGCAAGTACCCAGACTCAGTGCATGATGGCAGCTGATTGCAACACAGGTGATACGCACAATTGAAGATTTGCTGGATGCTTTCTTACTGCATGCCTTTGGAGATTCCTCCTCTCCCGCTGCACATATACTCAGCCTGTTGTGTGTTAGTGTTCTGCAGCTTTGATGGATGCACATTGACGGCACTGAAGCCCCTGGTCTAACACAATTACTCTCCATTCTTGGCAGGGTGATACCTTCTGGGAGCGGGCGCGGATGGCCACGTGAGACAAGACATCCGTGGTGGAAGCGGTCAGCACAGCTGTCACATTCTCCTGCAGCATTCAACAGCCAAAACATCAGCAAACTATTTCAGAAAGTCTCGTGAATCTCCGAGAATCCCTCTTCTAGCTGTCAAAGGTATACGTGTCTGCATGCACACATTTAATGTGATTCAAGCTTCTCACACCTTGCAAAAAATTATGCGATAAAATTATCGGGGCCTCTACTGTGGTGAGGAAGGGTGAGGAGGCAAGGGTAACGAGGGAGATGAGAGGGCGGCTGACCGGGATGTCTTCCATGCCGCCCACATGGCTCGCGATGATGATGGTGGGCTCCTCAAACCGCTTCCCCTGCACCTCCACCAGGTCCGGCAGTACCAGCACGCGCCCACTCGCCTCAGCCTGGCTCACCACCTGCACCAGCATAATTTTCAGTTTTCAGGTCCTCTCTGACAGAGATAGCAGTGAGATCTTGCATCTGTCAGCATCCAATCACGGCTAGATCCACAGTGACGATTACATGACTCCCCGCCCTCCAGCCATTGCGCAGCCAGCATTCGCAATGCTTGCTTTACAGTGCTCAGCGGATCAAGAGATAAGGCAAAAACATCATTGACACATTGCACCTTTGCAAACAGGAACGCCGAAGAGGAGGCTGTCAACTTACAGAAATGTAATACACTTGCACGCGTTCTCGAGAATGGTGTGTCAATTTGGGAACAAGTGACTGAAACAAATGTGGAGTACCTGCCAGGGGGCCATCTCGGCGGTGGTGCGCAGCATCGGCTCCAGGAACTTGAGCAGCTGGCTGAGCACGAAGATAGGCTGTCCGCGTACCACCTCCTCACCAAAATTGGCGATGTACGCCGCCTCTATTCCACAGGCCGCCCCAAACTTCTCCGCCAGCGGCTGCAGCCATAGAACCAGAAGATTCGAATTTCATCAGATCAATGCTTGCAATGCCTGGTTGACTGAAGTAACATTGTCGATCGAGAAAGAAAAGCCCTACGCCGATTGCTGTCTCACGCGAAGAGCAAAATGAAGCCTCTAAAGGGATCGAGTGATACCGTATATGGGAATCCAATCTGGTCAGAAGGGGCACCTGGGTGAGGCTGTAGAGGCTGTCGGCGTAGGCCCCAAGCGACAGCTCCAGTCTCTGTGCGGCAGCGTGCGCACGCATCGCCCAACCCTTGGACCAACGCTCTCCCTCCCTCACCTTGTCCCACAGGTCCCGGCACTGCACACACAAAAGTATACTGATGTGACCGCCTGGCTAATGCACTCTCTCTCCTGCCAGAACTATCAGACTGCTTCACTTCAGCAGAAGAAAGAGGGCCTTGATCAGAGAAGAAAGGGAAAAGAATGCCAGTGCAGGCGTTGATGAAGCGGAAAAGGATGCAGAAGGAAGCTCCAGTGGCATGTGCGGATTTCAGAACAAATTACTGGTGCATGGTCATAATTGAACACAACATACACCGGTGAACCTTCCAAGTGGCGGCCCACAACCAACGCATTGCAAGACCAGCGGGTGTGCAACATCAGCCGTTTATGCAGAATGCGCAACATCAGCCGTTTATGCAGAATGCATGCACGCAAGGGTTAGTAAGCGGCTGACCTGGCTCAGGTCCTCGCTGTCAATGGCGATGACGGCGTTGCGCAGGGACAGCGCAATGAGCTCGCACAGGTCGTCGCCGCCCAGGGACCCCTTGTCCGTGCGCTCCAGCAGCGTGCGCAGGTAGTTGTCCAGGGCTATGTCCAGCAATAATACATCCCTGGACGACGGGGCCTGAGCAGCACCAGAATGACACAAGAGATTCAGGACATAAAGTTAATGCTCACAGGGCTGTGCAGCATCAGGATTACACGAGATTGGGTATAACAAGTTGATGCCTGGCAACTGGGGGAGGCACGCTGTAGCCATGCATGCAGCAACAGTCCCAGGGACTGATCGGTTGATGAGACTAGCGGATTTCATTATAAAGGGAGCACCATGCAGGTGACACGGTGCTTGGCAGGAAGAGCGTGTCAAAAGGATGGGGATGCACCTTCCAAACCCACTGCAGTTGTTCGCGGGCTTCCACTATCTTTCCTGGTACCCACCATTCATTCCTGCACCGAAACGTGGGTCATGTGACATCTGATGGTCACATACTTGGAATATAGTCTTAGCTGATGCATGCTATCTCTGTCTACTTAAAGGTGCATCGGTATTGGACATGGCACTGCATGTTCCCGGGGAGAAACTTGGCGCACCATAGTCTAACTTGTGCGCAACATAGTTTAACTTGCGCAGACCAACCAGACATGACAGACAGTGAGTATGCAAGGTAAGGGAACGCCTCTGAGGTTCAGGGTGAAGAGCCAATATGAGGGCTGGCACCTGTTGTTGAGGATGTCGTAGAGGGTCCACTGGAGGCCGCCATCGAGGGCGCCCTTGGCCATCTCCAGGCTGGTGTCCAGGTCAGCGCCCGAGTGGGTGGTCTTCAGGATCCAGAGGTAGTGCTGCATTGGGCCGATCAGGTGCGGCAGGTGCATCGGCGTCGCTGCAGCACGCACAGCCACAGACTCAAAATGTGAACATTAAAAGAAGGATAGAGCTCATTATTCTAGAGACTCCAAAGAATTGTTTACACAAAGCTTCCCTGATGCTCTGCACAAGGAACAGAGGGCCCCCATCTGATCACCACTGACTTGGGGCAGCCGACTCTGTCTCATTACAGCACTCGGAGCCAAGAAGCGGACAACACCTTGTCAAATCACTTCAGCCATGTTCCGATCACACGATCATGGCTTCAACGCATTGCAGCATGCACAATGCAAATTCAAGACAGCCTGAAGATGAGGGTATGCCAGCCCTGGACAGGAGCTTAGATCTCTAGTCAATGACTGCTTGTTTACAGTTCATAGGCGCACCGGTGATGGGGTGGTCCATGGTGGCAAGTGCCTCGCGGGAGAGGCCGCCGCGCTCCCAGAGGGAGTGCCAGAAGTGGCCGCCGTCGCCGGAGTGCAGGAAATCGATGTAGGACTCGCAGATGGCGATGTCGGCCGGCGTGGTGTTGGTGTGCAGCTTCTGGTGCCACTGCTCCAAAAAGTGGTCCTCGATGCCCTGCGCACATGAATGCCAGACACATGCAGCGTCAGCAGAAGATGACATCTCTGAGCGGACATTCGGACATCCCTCCATATGCAACCCCCATCAGATCTTAAAGATTGCTCTTGAATAGGGAAATCCCTAAAATCCTGCTGTATCCTAGGGGGTGCTGGACTGCATGGCGGTCATAGAGCTTGGTTGACAATCAGCACAGTGAGCGGCTGCGATGTGCTTGGAAAGTCGTGGTGACTGCGCCACCTGCAAAGGGTGCAGTCTTGGGCAAGGGAAAAAATGCTGTTGAGCCATGAGGGCGCTCACAGGATCAGAGCAGCCAGAGCATTCGTCAGGACCCAGCAGTGTCGGACATTACTCTTGGATATATGCCCAACACTTGTGGATACCCCACAGAGGCTCACCGGTACTGGTTGCCTTCCACTCGCAAGCCTCTCCATGGCCTCACAGCAGGCCCAGAACCTGCAGAACTTTCACGGCCACAAATAGGGCAGAGATGGAGTGAGAGAAAGTGATGAAGTCTGCGCACCGGTCGGTGCCCTTCGCGGATGCCATTGTCACGCATGACGTTCAGGATGCCCATTCTAATCGCGTCACCATCGCCACCGCCGCGGGGGAGGCCGGCCAGCGCCATGCGCGCGAATTGGCGCGCCAGAGGGCCGGAGCCTGCACCAGCAAATTGATTGGCGGCTACGCTTAGCAGCCTCTTATCAGACAAATTCCAGTTTTGCTGCCAATGCACCTAAAATTATTCTGGAAGCTATGCTCCCTGACAGACTGATCTGCACTGGGTAGGAATTTCAGAATTTCAGCCGCAATGGACATCCAACCGGCGGAAGTGTGGGATCCCACCTCATTGGACCCAATTCCTCCAACGGAATGCACAATGCAAAGGAGAGCTCTCTTCCTCACTAGCAGAGCAACAAAGAGCCAGTTGGCAATGTGACAAACTGTAAAATGGATGCAAAGCTGCAAACCTGCGCGGGCCTTGTCGGCCATGCGCTGGGCGATGGTCTTCTGCACGTGTGCGATGTCCTTGCTCTGGTAGCTGCTGCCGCGGTGCCAGTCCAGTTGCTTCATCGTGCTCAGCCGCAGCCACACGTAGATCAGCGCCATGCCGGGTGCACCTGCAGGGCTTCAAAGGTCAGTATAATATCCTGTGTTGGCCTTGTTCATACTAACTTGATATAAGTGCAACTACTGGCAGACCAGCTGCATACGCACACTTTGTGGTAGCTTTCCAGTCAGGACCGTTGAATGCGCAGTATTGCCAGAGAGCACTCTTTCTTGTCAGCACGAAGGGGGACGGTAGGCTCATCACACCATACTGCAATTTGAGCAGCTTAGGGCTTTACTGACTGATCATTACTGACTGGTAATTGCAGACTGGATCATTACAGACTGCATTTGGCATGTTTGCCAGGATACCAAGATGCGCAAAAGGTTACTGGCGGCATCTCTCTTGCAAATAGTAGCCAAGGGAGAAATGATAATATCACACCGGCAGCATCGGCAGCGTCCAGGAGATCGTTGGCCATGCAGAAGCGGTTGAAGAGGGACCAGTGTGAGTAGTTGGCCTCCGCATCCAACACCTTGTCCACGACGTCACTCAGGTCCGGCGGCTTGAGCTGCGCCACAAAATCTCCCGCGCCGCTATTTAGCCAGTTCTCTGGCTGCGTCTCCTTCAGCACAAATACCACCCTGTGGCATGCATGCAATTTTGTCGTTAAACAAATGAACATCCCATACGCTGAAATTTCACGAGCGTGCTATGCTGTCAGACACCGTACTATACCATAGTGACATTGCTCTATTTGATTTGGAATCTGTACTCAGGCTTCATGCAATAGCGGCTGAACAACATCCGGCAACACAAGTCACAGCAAGTCTGTAGCTCAGAAACAATCTTGTCCAGCAGAAGGAGGGGTAAAATAGGTTTATTGCATTCATGCCAAGTTTTTCACAAGAATGCAGGGAACAAGTGCCTTGCACAGGCTGCCTTTCTTGCAGCGCAGGCTGCATTTGATGCGGCAGTGTTGAAAGATGCAAGCACCTGCTCGGGCATTTGTCTGCGGGGAAGCTGATGTGCACCGAGCCGCCATCAGAGAAAGAGGTCTGCACCGCCTTCTCATCGATCTGCGCAAGCACCAAGCCATTCACAACCATGACAGCATGGCAGGTATGACTCTTATCATCTGCAAATGCTGAGAAACATATCCTCCTGCAGGCGCACAAATCTCAATTATTACTTTTATTACATGCCCTTCCTGCCAAAAGGCAAGGTGCGTCCTGCAGACAAGCTGCATTTATAAACGGCCACAACCCTACCCCTTGTTGGGCTCAGCAGATCCAAGCATATATCCAAGCAAGGCCCAATCAACCATGGGCACGGTGCTCACAAATATATGCACCGAGCAAAACATGCCACACCTGGTCAGTGCCTGCAGGCCAGGCATCCCTGGGCGGCAGCTGCCACTCGTTGACAGCCCAGTGCAGCATCATGGGCCGCACTGGGTCTGCCTTGACGACTACATCATAGCTGCTGCCTGTTCTGGAGACCTCAATCTCCACCCCGGCATCAAACCTGCATGCCACACTCTTTCAGGTCTCCAGAAACATGTTTTCCTCTGAAAAACATGTTGCAATTGGCCAGGAGGCCTTGCTGACCTTTCAGATGACAGAATCTGCTTGGATTGGGCAGCGGCAGGTGCTTTGTCCAGAAGCTGCACTGCAGCTGTGCACCGCAGTGTGGTCCTCCCTGAACAAATGACAAAATGTGTTTAGATTAATTTGCTTGAAAAGACAGACCATTTACAACTACTCTATGCTACCTCTCATCACCAGCACCTGAGTCCCCACTAAGAGGAAGTTGTTTGGAAGGTTCCCTGCAGAACTGAGCACAGCAGCAGATACTTGTCCAGAAATGACGTGCACACGTTGTAAGTAGAAAAAAAGCTCACCTCCATAGGATCTGCCCAAATCTGATTTAAGTGCTGATCCACAGAGCCTGCACCGTCAAGATGAGCTGCTTTGTGCACCGGGTACATTTGTTCAAGGTGAGCATGCCTTTTGCAAATCTACATCCATATTTGGGTGTATCGGATGTTTATTAGCACTGTTTCTTTGCATGGGATTGGTGACTTCAGAGTACTCCACTCTCCCATCTTCCGATCATATCTTGCGTTCGAGCATACAGGCGGCTTCTGAAACAAATAAAGCACATACTGATATACTCAATTGATCAAATCAGCCTCAGACATCGACATGTGTCCCAACCTGGGCGTCGAGCGCACGCAGAGAGAGGCCCGTCGCTTGGGTGAGTTGGCATGAGAAATATAGAGTCCTCGATTAATGTGGCAAGCTGTACTTTGGGGAAGTGCCCGCTGACAACAAGGTCTGAAGTTTGCATTCATCAACATGACGACAGATCGTTTAAACTCAAAACAGGAGAATCAATGAAGCAAATGCTCGTCTAGCCCTAGCCCTACATTTCCCTCGTAAGCTTAAGCCCTAAAGCTATCGAAGGGTTGACGCAGAAAAATCACAAATTTGAAGACGTAATCGCTCCTCGACTTCATGTGAGAGTGTCAGCGCTAGAAGTTGGATGCGAGAGTTACTTCTGACGTTTCACAGTTGTAAGGAACACTCGTGGGCAATTGATCGATACTTTTAGGGTGACAGAGGAGCGATCCCTAGGGCAGTGAGGACAGGTGAAACCCCGATCCCACAGCAAATATTTAATGAATAGCTTCATAAATTACATTGTGAATTGCACATCTCTTTCAGGCATTCAATTGCCACGCACACAAAGCCAACCCCGTAGATCAATCCTTCAGATCACCATGGCATGCCTTACGTTATGCGGTGCTTTAATCTTATGTGGGATATGGATCTTTCTATATAGCCTCAATCATATTCTTGTTGCTTAAAGCGTTCCTGTAGCGTGCGTCTGCTGGAAGGCACCCTGACCTTAGTGACGTAATATGGCAGGAGACAGATCCAGGATGGCACGCACTCGTGGTTCAGCCGACTCGCACTACAAGAGTCTGGAGGGAAAGAAGGTCCTCATCACCGGTCCGTGGCAAACCAAAGTTCCTGTTTGCTCAACGACATCAATACCCTGGAAAGCCTGCACGCTCAGGCGTGCATGACCAATTTTCAGCACACCCATCAAAGCTGGGCACTCCCCACGAAAATACACTGTGTGCGCAGGAGGTTCAGCAGGTATTGGGAAGGCGACAGCCATAGCGATGAGCAATAACGGCGCCATAGTGACCATCACAGGGAGGAGGCAAGACCGCCTGGATGCAGTGGTTTCCCAGCTCAAGCAGGTCAGGACACTCCGCTGGCCGATTTCATGAGACTTGGTACTGACGGGCTGACTTAAGAAATCACGGCACATATGTACTTGTTATGTCCAGCATCCCATGAGGCCAACAGCTCTTGCTGGAGCACATGTCTGTAGTCTCTTCTGTCTGCGGCTCTGACAGCTATCAGTCCGGAATCAGGACCCTGGCAGCTTGCCAACCCCTGCTCTTCATTTGATGTCCCCAATCTGTAGCATCTTCTGCCTTCAAAGGCTCCCTGGCACCATCTTTCACGCCCAGCGCCGCCAAAAATGCAGGAGTGTTGGTGAAGTTTCTAGTGTCCAGACCAGTACTGTGATGATGTGCACAGGGGTACTCGGTGGTGGCAGACCTGCTCAAAGTATCAGACTGCGCGCGCACGATAGAGGAGGCGGTGGCGAAGATGGGGGGACTGGACATTCTGGTGAACAGCGGCGGTGTGTGGACGGATGCAATGGTGAGCGAGCCGATCGGCGAGAGGGCTTTCTTGGACGGGCTGACGATGCACGTGATCACCGTCGCTCAGTTGATCGAAGAGGCCATCCCCCACCTGTCCAAGAACAAGGCGCGCACCGCCGCCAGATCCCTTTTTTGGTTTTGAAGTCACCATCAAGGTGTCTTGGACGCATCGCGCATAGGCTAGGAGGCTGTGTTTTTGCCTACTTGACAAAGTTACTGGCTTTTTATGTCTTCCTCTCTCCCTTTTGGTCTGATCTGAGGGCTGACTTGAGCAGATAAGCTGCTGCGCTCATTACCAGATACGTATATTCCCTGACCTATTCAGTTGCTCATGTCCACCAACACTGTTTCTCCTTGTTGATCTTCCCTGCTCTGCACGCCAGCATCTCAAACTCGCTTCTCCTGAAAGTTAGTATGCTTCTCTTCCTTGCTGGGACTTCCAATGCACGGCACATCCCCAAGAGTGCGTATATGTGGTAGGAGTGCTGGAATGGTCATAAAGCACGACTGACCGGTGGCACTGCTTAGCTTTGCAGAACGGCGCGGTGGTGAACCTGAGCAGCCTCAGCGGGATCCAGGTCAACCCCGACTCAACCGCCTACAATGTGAGCAAGGCAGCGCAGGACCACCTGACGAAGACGCTGGCGAGAAAGTACACCAAGCTGGGCGTGCGCATCAACTCTGTCAACCCCGGCTTTGTGCGCCCCACTCACCCCTTCTGCGCATGCCTCATGGATTAAACATTACTGGGGAGAGCCTGTTCTGACCACGATCAGGCAAACCTGTTACAAGTCAGGTCACTGGCACGTACAAAGTAAATTACTGACAAGAGCGGACAGGTAAGCCTGGCTTGGTCTGCAAGAAACACAGAGGTAAAGTAGGGCAAGCCTTATGGATTGATTGGATACACGCTTTATATTGTTACTTCCAGGTTTTGGAAAGGGCCCTATCAAATTTCAGGCCAGCCTCTAAGTAGGGCAGGGGCTATTAAAACACCCCTGCCATCCCTGCCTGCCTATCAATTTTGTATTGCACAGCTCTTCGCATGCAGCAAGCTGCTGACTCTTGTGATTGCGTGCTGAAATTTGTGTGGCAGAGCTGCCATGCCCATGATGTTTTCAAACTGATCTGCAATTCCATGCGCTTCACAGTGACATTGTTGAGCACTAAGGTCGTCCTCTTGTGCAGGCAAGAGTAACACTCAAGCTGCCGCTCTGTCTGCAGTGGCTTCGGCCAGGCATGCAGTTGGGCCAATCGCTACCAGGTTATGACGAATTATATGATTGGTATTAACCGCTGACTGATCTATGCCAGGTGGACACGGAGATATTTGACGTGCTGGTGAAGGAGACGGGGCGCAGCAAGGCGGAGCTGCACGACTGGGCCAAGAGCGAGAACGAACTGAACGAGATCTGCACCGCCGAGGAAATTGCGGGGCCCATCCTGTTCCTGGCCTCGGACGCCTCCAGCTTCATCAGCGGTGTCCACATCCCCATCGCAGGCGCCGCGCAGGTGCAGGCACATGCCACTCGCTTCAAGCAAGTTGCTTTCCAAGTAATGGATGTTTCATGGCAAGAAAACATAACAGGAGAAAGGTTAGAGACTTATTTCCACCACTGACGGCAATGAAGTCGATTTAAATGCTTGAAATCTTTTTGCCCAATGAAAATGTGTGGAAGAGGTCGATGTCAATATCAGAAAGCGGCTTGGCATCCATGCATGCATGCACGCACGCATGCGTCATTGGCATGTCATACTTGGCACGTGCATGGCGGACCTGCGGCAATCTGCTGGCGCATCTTATTGGCCAGCTGGAGTCTTACTGCAGTCTTTGGCGCCCACGTTTTCCAGCTTTTCAGACGAGCTGATGCATTCTGTCGCATGTTCAGTGGGGGTCTGGCATACTAAGATTTTTGGATGGCATTGGGATTTTTTTTTGCGCAGCAGCAATGAAGAGAGCAGCAGCGCTCTGCAAAGCTGCTTTGAGTTGCAATTGTCCTACTGGCACCATTTCCTATTCGTCAAAAGCAACCACTCTGTTGCTGCAGGTGCAACTGGAGATTCCGGATCCCTCTGTCTTCTTTGCGGACAAGAAGTGAAAATGCTGCGTGTGATCTGTTGTCAATATTTCGAGGAACATCTGTACTGACAGCGGCAGATCAGCAGCTTTGCTGAATCCGGATTGGTGATGCTTCATAAGTGAAGAAATTTTACTGAAGAATTTCCCCAATTCTTGAAGTATGTGAAGAATGTGAAGAAAATTTAGGCTTGTCTGTGTGCCTGGTTTCTCAACAAGGTCCGACTGAAACCACACGCAGATGCAAGGAAGGATGTCCTGGTAGCTTTGTAACTGCTTCTGTTGCTTGCAATCCACTGCGATGCATGCATGCAGCTCTGATCGAGTTGGCCAGTGGTGCCCAGATATGCTTGCATGCAACGATACTATAGCACTCGTTCAGGCAAGACGTTAAGACATTAATGTAAATCGTTGAAATTGGTGCAGATTTTGCCTAGATTTCTACGATTGCACTCGATAAATTTGTGGAGATGGGGCGAATACCCCTCAAAGATGTGAAGACTCTCCTGCACAAATCGTGTGTCCTTAGACTGTCCCTCCGGTCCTCCACCAAATGCCTTTTTCTGAGCAATGAGACCAACACTTTGACCCACAGAATAAGCTTGGAACCCAGCCCCGGCTGCCATATCTGAGCGGCAGATTGGCAGCCGCTGGCATCCCCACCCTTGGTGAACCACGTCCCCCCACAGCTTGTTTGTAACTGAGTGCGTCCTCTGACGTATTTCAAACAACCACTCCTCGTTCGTTATTCCTTTGCAGCACGACTTGCCGGCCCTTCAGTCTTGACTGATCTTCCCCACGGCTTTGCCAGCTAGCTCATATTGTAGCGCTTGCAACATGCTGATGAAACCTGTATAATACAGGTTTCATCAGGGTGGACTCCATCTTTGCCAATCAGGTCCGTATGCAGCGGACCGATGCTGCATACCTTATGGTATGCAGCATCGGGACAAGCTGCATATCATATCAACAACGTCCTGCTGCAAACTCTTGAAAGGCTGTTATATAAGTATATTACACACTTCTAACACTTTGTAACGGTAGATCCTCAACTGCTGCACGACCGAGCCCAAGCCCACCGTGTTGCATGCATGCGCGCTGTAGCACGCGCATGCAAGGGTGCTTGATATGCTAGATTAGATTGTCGATGACCCCTAGCGCATGGCTTCAAGCAGATGCCCAATCAAGCACTCCAGCAGATCACCACACAACCCGGCGCTGACGTTGCCGGCCGCCATCCCCGTCATCGTAGTCATCGGCGCCGAAACGGCGCGGCGACTCCTGCACCTCGTCGTCCGCCCACCTGCACCGTGGCAAGAAACTTGATTCAATTTCATATTCCAACTTCATCTTCATGAATAAACCAGAGATACCACGCAAGGTTTCCCTCCAATGCGGCATACAGAATTTGCTAGTAATGATAATCGTAGCACAAATGTTCTCAGCATTTGCATTGCAGAGCCATTTATGTTGATGCTGTGCAGGGTCAACGATCTTTTTAGCAGAGGCCTTGATAGGTATCAGACTTAGGAACACATTGCCTCTTTCTGGCTCAAAATCTGTGAGATAGACCATGCTCTTGGACATGTCTCCAATTTTCAAGTCTTTGGCAGCATGTGATGGGAGGAGTACCTGCTGGTAACGCGTGGGTTCCTGGCGATGCGCTCCAGTTCCTTCCTGACCCGCTCTGCGTGCCTGTCACCCATCCTGTGACCCCAAACAATCCGCCTCTCAGCACCTGGAGATCTGATTCACCACAAGCATATCAAGACCAGATGCAGATCAAGCACTCACGTAGCCAGCTCAAGCAGTCAAGCAGGCACATCAAGTAGATAGAATATCCCTTCTGAGGCATGAAAAGGTGTGCATGCACCCCGGTTGTTGACCTGGCAGTGCAGTGTTAGAATCATCAATGCAAGGAATAAGCAGCATGCAGTGCTGCTGAATTATAGGCTTGTGCAAATGAACAAAAAGGTAAGAGGAGTGACGGGGGGCGCACTTGCGCAGGGTGATGGACATGCGGCGCTGGGAGACTGGGGGCACGCAATGCATCGCCACGTCAGCGCCGTTGCCCTTCAGCACCAGGCACGACCCTGCAGGAAGCAGAGACATCCGCTTCTGTCAGACATGGGAGTGCACACATTGAAACGCAATTTGTCCTAGTACTTCCACCCCAGGCAGCTGGCCACCTTCCAGCAACAGCTGCTAGAATCTGCTGACAGACTGACCATGCTGCCTCCCCGACCACGTCCTACTTGTCTGTCTGTGACAAAGATGTGGAGCACAGCTGCATGCAGCGCCATCACCAGGGCAACAATCCACACAAATCAGAAACATGGTCCAGACACCTTGCAGGGGGGGTCTGTTGGCTAGCCTTGTCAGTATACACAGTATACAGTCACAAGAAGGAGGAACTTGCAGTGTGGGGAAATATAAAAGGTGGCAGGAGCGCACCGACGGGCAGGGGGATTGTGCAGTGGTTGCCACCAAACTTGCCGGGCCCGAGGGGGATGAGCTTGGCGCCAAACATGATGGCCTGCTCGGACAGCAGCGAGATGGTGCAGAAGGGTCGGCTGAAGTCGTGGTGGTCGATGTGCGGCGGGATGCAGTCCTCCTGCGCGCATCACAGCGGGGTCGCTCAGCCTCACATGCACAGTCACACGCCTGCATTCCTTGGAGAATATTTGAAACGGTTAATCGGCCACCCAAGGCGGCAGGTAGCATCATTGGGGTTAATCCAACATCACCTCCTGCCTGTCATCCACCCTTGAAAGGTGGCCCCAAACATCACTGGGAACAAGGAATTCTGCAATGAAAACCAGGAGATTAACAGGCAGGCCAACCAAAACACAAGCTCCGTGGTGCGACCTGGCCACAGAAACTTGCTGCTCCTCATTGCACTGAGTACAACCCCCAAAAACAATCACAGCAGGCACGAAGCCTTCCCACAGACCTTGCAGGTATCTCCCTGAGACGCTGCTTTGTGCACATATGCAAAAACGAGAATCTTGCTTGGACGGTGACAATGACACAAGGTCCCACAGCCAAAGAGTGCACAGACCTGGTCGTAGATGTTGATGATGGCTGAGTCGGGGGCCTTGGAGCGCGGCATGACCCCCCAGCGAACCAGGCGGTGCACGAGCGCCTGCAGCATCGGCGGCATCGGCTCCACAACCTCCTCAGCGATGATCCCTGCGCCACATCAGCGTGCCACATGTCAGGGTTAGTAATCGCTGTGCCACTGCCCGATGTGGCCACTGCGCAGAAAGCCGTACAACATGGCCTTGCACGATTGGGTGGGGCTGCGCCACATCATCGTGCCAGATGTCAAGGTTAGTAACAACTCTCTCATGTTCCAGCCACCGCGCAAAGATTTAAAAACCAGACCTTTCGGCGGTCAATGGGGCTTTTACCAAGCAAGCACTCACATGTGTGGGCAACGTTGTACAAATGGGATATGGCATGCATTGATGCCAACGGCAGACCAGCCATCTACAGTGGCAAAGGAATTTGGTTTGCACGCGGAGTAAACAATCATTGCAGCCATTGCTGGATTTTTGCCAGATGGACTTCTGGTCTTCCTTCCCTCCTATGGAAGGCCAAGGCGGGTATTTGTCAGTCCAATGAAAATTCCTCTAGGGGTGTGCTGCGAAGATGTGAAGCGCACCCGGCTCACGGCCCTCCCTGTCAATGGCGTAGTTGTAGCAGCAGCCGAACTGCACCGTCACACGCCCCTTGCCCTTCATGTGCTTGCGGGGCGCCGAGAATGTGCGCCCACGCAGCAGCCCCTGCACACCACACCCACCGCGTTCAGGTCATGATTCCCTGCCATTTATGCAGAAGGTGCAGCCCCACAAAATCGCCATGCTGCCCGAGAATCAAATGCTCGTCTGCTCATACCAACTTGCAATGCCGTGCATGTAGCCGTACATGGGAGAAGTGCAGAATCCCTGCACATGAATCAGTCAGCCGGCAACCGGCACGCCAGATCAGGCATGAATCAAATTTGAAGTTCGAAAGTGCAGATGACAGCCGATGACTCACTGCGCGGCCGGCCTCGACCCAGCTCTCAATGGCGCCAACGACGCGCGCCTGCTCCTGCGCATTGAGCAGCCCCTTGTGCAGCTCCAGGCCCTGCACCACGTTCACAGTCTCCGGCGGGCCCCGCCGCTTCACCACCTCGTCAAACACAAAGTCCCTCTTGCTCCGCATCTGCACCGCAGTTGTTACCAATACGCTCTCAGACAAAATTGTGCCCACAAAATATATATTTACATTATATACAGTATTACATGATTTGAGACCTGACAAAAGGCAAGGTACATCCTGCAGACAAGCTCCCTCAATAAACACACGAGGTGACCTGCAGTGAAGGAAGAGCATAACCCGCCTTGCTCTTTGACGATGTGAATAGAGGCGCGCACTAATGCCCTCTTCCACAGCGAACAAGTAGCAGGACAGGATATGCTCACTTCAATCATGGGTCACAACCCCGCACAACGTAATCCTAGAAAATGCTCTTCAAGCGAGCCGGTACTACTGAGCAACTCTTCAGCATGCCATCTGTTGCTTGTTGATGGGTGTCAATTTGAATGCGTCACCTGCTGGCGCTTCTCCACGTCTGAAGTGGTGTCTCCCTGCAGCCTCAGGCCGGCCGTCAGCTCCAGCGCCACCACATCCACCTTAGGAGCTGCCGGCTTCGCGGCAGCTGCAAGACAGGCCATAATCTCAGCACAAAACACACCCACCATGCACACAATTTACGCCGGACCCGCACGGACTCGTTCAATTGTGCAGGTATTGGCAAAAGACAGAGCCAAAGCTCCACAGTAACAAACAGGCCCGGAATCGCTCTATCAATGTCAGAGGAGATCAGCAGCACCTTAAAAGCCAGGCTCTCTGACGGCGATACGCACCTCACCGGCGACATCAATCTGATACCAAGTGAGATTCGTGTGATTATTACATGGAGCATCATGGGTGTTGAAAGTCACGCACCCTGCACTGACAGCTTCTGCAGCTTGGCTGCGGTGTCGCCTGCGCCCCAGGCGCCCTTGGGGGCGGCTGCCGGTCCTGCGCCCAGCGCCGGGAAGTTCTCCTCCATCTTTGCCGCGTCTCCGTCCCACTCCGGCCTCTGCAGCAATAGGACATCGGAGCATTCACTTGTGGTGTCTTCGTAATTTCCACATACTATTCCTATCCCATTCTACTCGCAAGCCTAATCGTGAGGGTGGCAATGACCACAAGGTACATGACAGAGATGCAATCTGGACTTCTTGAAGCACATGCAGAAGCAAAATCAGGAATGGCGCACATGCAAGCAGGCCCAAAGCTCTCACAGCACGAGCTGGTGATGAGGGCAGTTATGGCATGCTATGAACACTGGCAGGTTGCACAACCCAATAGCACTAAGCTTGCAATGAAATAGAAACCTACGCTGGTGGCAATGGCGAGGCCCGGGAAGTCATCAAAGTCGACCACGCCGCCCTCCGCCGGGTCCGGAGCCGCGTACTCCGCGTCGCTGCGCCCAATCACCGTCCCGTACTGTTCGCTGCCAACCAAATCACCATGCATCTTCAGGTCCTACTCTGGCAACGTCCTCATGATGAAATATGGGGACATTGCTGGGAGAACACACTATTTATCCTGGCAAAGGCACGGGAGGATGTGCAGCACCTGCGATCCCATCCCAGGTCTGGACTGGCTCCGCGCTGCTCGGCATCAGCATCCCTGCACGCAAACGCAGGCCATCAGTCACACACCAAACCCTGCCACAATACTGCAATATACCCACTGCTCAGCTGGCATTCAATCTGCTAAGCAAGCCGACGGGGACTCTAGGCCATGAATGACTGGTTCCAGGGTGGATATTAGTGGCAGTGACTGCGCACCACTCGCGGCGAGGCGGCTGGTAGAAGCCGGCCTCCTGGCGGCCGCTGCGCTGTGCGCGCTGCGGCGGCGGCAGCGGCGGGGGCGGCGGCTGCGCCTCTTCCCCAAACTCCGACTTGCCCGCGTCCCATTCCCGGGCGCCCCTCGGCCTTGCTGTAATACATACAGATTCCCTTCACATAATGCAGTACTGCAACATCAGCACGCCGGCACTACACGTTTTTAAAGGGTGTGCCAAGAGTGTGGTGTTCTTGCAAGACATCTGAGGAGGTATTCATGCCCTTCAGATGCTTCTTGAAGGATCCACATTCTGAGCACATAAACACTGCAGGCCTCATAGCAATGTTGGCACTACAACCACAAGGAATTTCCGAGGGCAGGGGGGACGGCTAACAGGCAGACAAAAAGAAACAAATCTTCACTCAGGGGTGGCTGCTCACGTGGGGGTGCAGGGGCCTCCTCCTCCTCAGCCGGCTTGGGGGCTGGGAAGAAGGTGTCAAAATGTGGCCGGCCGTTCTCCGGTGCGCGGCCGTTTGGCGGCCCGGTTTTTTGCGGCCCGGGGGATCCCATGCGCATGCGGGTCAGGTGCTCCCGCAAGTCTCCCTGCTTCGCCGCCGGCATCTGCAGCCGCCGCGGCGGCCCGGGGCCATTGCTGTTCCCTGCCGACTCCACACTGCAGAGCATGGGAATTGCATGAGTGGCCATGCGGCTTAGATATCATGTTCCACCCCACCACATCGTATCATACAATGGGCTAGCAATGGTCACAAATTTAGAAGTACAATGCACAGCAAACTGGCGATCACGGCACCTGCGCGTTGACAAGCACCACTCAGGACTCCCAAATGTCGATTGCTTATCAGGAGGAAAGCAGCAGTGCATGCTTATGTCTGTGTGATCAATGGAAACATGCCTGCCCCCCTCGCTTGGCGGAGCAGCTGCGGCGCGCTTGCTAGCGAGCAGGTTGCGCAGATCGTTGTGTCGCAGCTGAGCAGCTCCGCGGTCCTCCTGCAAGCAGGACAATAGTCAGCGGAAAGGGACCCAGAACAGCGTGCAGCACATATCTTTCTTTAAATTGTCAGTGGTACCAGCGTCAGTGGTACTAACGAAGCTGCCTTCCGAACTGTTATGACACATCCTGTTCCACTCCTGCATCGCATACGTGCAAGTGCAGCCTCCAGCTGCTGCGCTAATGCTGTAGCATAGACGCTGGACGCTGTGTATGCAAGTATACAAAGCAGTAAAGCTCACGCGTCCTCCAGTACGGCATATCTACCTGTGTGCCGTTTGCAGGCCGGCTGCGGGAGAAGCCTGGGGGGCTGCGCTTGTCAAAGCCGGGGGGCGCGGCGCCAGAGGGTGCGCAAGGCGTTTGCTGCTCGAATCCAGGGGGCGCCGGAGCGCCAAACCCTGGAGGCGGTGCCATTGTGACGGCAGCCCTCTGCTGCCGCACTGCCACCTGCAATTTGAACTTGAGAAATTTGAACCACATGTAGGATTTCGTCTGCTCTGCCGGACAAAGCTCTCCAATATGACTTGGGTGGAAAGACTTGCTGCTGTCCAGCTTCAGTGATGGTTGATCTCAGGGGAACCAAGGGAATCAAGTAGCACTGCAAAGGACTACTGCGAGGAGCAGTGGCACAATGGGAGCACAGGAAAATCGGCATGCAGTATCATGACAGGTGCACAAAAAAAAGACTTGCCTCGCGCGGGACGAGACTTGTGGTGGCGATCTTGTTGACCACAGAACTTTGAGGAAGCTCCTCATCGTCTTCATCCTGAATAAAAGGAAAATGCTTGTTACAAGGCCATCCGAGATAGCCAAGCAAGGAACACAGAGCCTGTTGACTAGTGGAATGTGAGGGATTGAGCGATGCTGCTACCCATAAAATTACATGGTCCCTAGGACAGCCGTGATCAACCGCTTGAGCTAATTCATGCGCCTTCTTGATTGACCTGATGTAGGGAGCCAAGGAAATAGCTGTGAACAGAAAATGCAACCGGGTCCTCACCTCACTCATGTAGTCATCATCCTGGCGCAGCCTGCTAAGCAGCTGCCTCTCCTGGGAGTCCCCATCGCTGTCCTCATCTGACTCACCCGAGTCTTCATACCTGCCAGAGCGGCTGCGCTGCACCGGCGTCACAAAGACCGCGTCGTCCTCTGCACCAGTGAGAACACCATCTCACTTCTCAATATCTTCTCACCACACTCAAATAAGTGCCATGCCATGCAAGCTGCTATGCTGCTCTGGAGCACCCCTGGCGCATTGCAACTATGCCCCAAATGGGGTCTTTAGACAGTTGTAGGCATGTTGCATGAGGTCAGGCAACGATGGCAATACAAGACAGCAGGTCGGCCGCAAATATGCGCACAGTATGCCGGTGCGATAAGTGACAGGTGACACTGTATGCTTACCATCTGACTCGGCGTCTGGAGTTCTGAAGCCGTTTGCTTTGTGGCCATTCGCAGGCCGTCCACCCTGCATGTAGTATCAACTTCAGTGACTCCCCTTGCCATGCCTTGGAACTTATTCAAAAGAGTTTCAATGCAGGAGTCTCAACGAAACACAGATTGTCAGCTCTGTTCGCGCCATATAGAGATTGAATGACATGCACCTGCGCCAAGCGCAACAGCCGCGCTTCATCGCTCTCCAGGGAGTCCCATCTGGAAGTGAAGCCTATCATCTTGTCCCGGTACTTCATCTTCTCCTCCTCGTGTTTCTGCGGCACGCAGCATGGACATAACCTCGATAAGCACACGGAAACTGCACCCAATTTGTGCTGCACCCACTCTTTGCTGCACATGACTCATACTATCACCAAAATCAGCAGTAATGCCCTGCAGGTCTCCATGGTGAGACAGGCTGTGTGGTGCTTGCTTGTCAAACAGGCTGATGCCTGTGGCGCCATCATGACAGGGAAGCAGGAAGATTAGCGCAAAAACTCACCCTTGTGGCCTCGTTCATCAAGGCCTTCACCTTGTTTTTCCGCTGGCGGACTAACGCCAATTCCTCTTCCACCTGCGGTGCAGATTTTAAGGTGTCAGGCAACCAGGGCAGGTCTGCTGCTATGGCACAGGGTTCTTTAGGGGCACACACGCGCTGATGGAGCAGGAGTTATGCTCAACTACCGCCTATATGTGCATCATCGTGTGCGTGATGTGGTCAAAAGCAAGTGAGCTACTGATCGCCACTAGGGAACACACTAGAGAAATGAACAGGGGCTCAGATAAGTGCATATCCTGTAATTAACTATTATACTTGAGTGTTGCACAGCAATCGCTCATGGAAGCTTCACGACCCGCTACAGAATGGGGCAGGCTTTAATATGGCGATCGCTTTTGCGAGTCAGAGTGTGGGTGCTGAGATTTTGTTTGGCTCGACTGTGTTCGCAGTTCTACGCTTAAGAATCGGTGACTCCGACAACAGGCAACACAAAGAAAATATAATGTGGTGGATACCTTCATTGTCGAGTGTGATTTGTCCCGTCCTTGGGGTTGGGGTGGATGTTGGACCTCCTTGAAAGGCCGAATTCTGGGCTTTCGTAAGTACCTCCGCTAGTATGAGGCGTAATACTCACTTGACTTAAGCTTATTTGTAACAGTCAATCTGAATTCTTATCATCAAGCATCAAGTTCCCAGGCCCCTGCAGACACCACTTGCCACTGCACCACTGCACTCTTTGGGAGCCTTTATTCTAAGCTGCTTATCAATATATCCTTCGCACAGACAATAGTTTGCCTACTGATCCTCACCGACTGCCTGGGGGGTCCGGCAATTTCTCTGGTGCCATTTATCTTCCACATGCACCTGACGTGTGACCTGAACAACCTGTTTAGGCCGCCCGCGTCGGAACTTCTTGCAGCTTCTCCACAGCAATTTGATGTCCTCCTGTGATTTCCACACATCCAAGGAGCTGCATATGTTTGAATTGTCTGCTAGATGCATGCAGCCCCCTGCTCGACATAGAGGCTGTTTTCGTCCTACCTATTAAGCAAGCAGGATGCGTTCGGCATGCGTTAAGGGGCACTGTGGATCTTGACCAGGACTCTCGACTGGCGGATCAGTCTCTATTACTCAATTTTAAAAACGTGTCCCATTCACACCATCAGCTTAATCAAAAACACTGTCACCTTTGACCCCTGTCAAGCAGACATCCTTGTGCACTTAAGACAAGCTTGTAAGTGTAGGGGATTGTTCCCTTGCAAGATGTCCATATTGCATACGATCAAAGCTGTAAGGTCCCATCTGTATACAAGCGCAAAAGTAAGCAAGCAAGTTTTATTTCAAATCTGACATGCTGTGAAGTTAGCAAGCCTTCAGACTGTCAATACTAGCCCTGCTGGTATCTCTCTCCAGACAGCTGGTCTGCTGTGCTGCTTCCATTGCTGCATGATGGGCCCATGGCAATATCCAGATGCCATCCCCCCTGCAAGAAAGTCATTTGTCAGTACTGCGTCCCTGGAGAAGCTTCTTCGAAGGAGCTTATATTGGGCAATCATGGCTGCATGATGCGTCCGTACGGTGTAGCTTCTGTCAAAATTGACCAGTAACAACACTTGTATACACATCAAAGGGTAACATCCTATGGATGACCTGCCCAGATTGAAACCCAAATGTAACACAGATCAGATCACAGCTGGAAGAATTATTGATTACCCACTGTCAAGAGCCACACAGAGATGTACCTTGAGGCTTGTTTCTAGAAATCTGCAGTTGTGGCACGGTCTATTAGAAGCGATGACCACATGCGGTGCTCAAATGGCCGCGCATCTGCATATTTTTATGGCAGAGCGCAACCTCTGCAGTGACGCCAGAGCTCATTTAATGTGCAGCATGTTCCTGCTCTACCTCTTGAGGCGTCCATGCATATCACGGCGATTTTCATGCCGCGAATAGCACAAGGTTCATCGTTGTAACACTACCACTTTTGACAATTCTGTGCGCTGGACTCCTCGGAGAGCAAACTACTGAGGACATCCTGTGGGATCATGAGCTCCTGCGAGCCGATTGCTATTAGACTCCTGTAAAAAACCAGAGCGGTCATGGTGGATCACAGATGGCAGACAGGACACTGCCAGGGTTATAAGATACTGCAAATTTGGCCTTATATTTAATTAAGGCCGTGCTTACCAAATTTGCACGGAAGAGCACCCAGCATCAAGGGCTCTTCTTGTGCTGGAACAGTGCTGTCTTTTTGACTTGCAGCTGCATTGTTGGCTGGCTGAGCATCTTCTGATGGGCTTTCAGCCTCAGCTTTCTCCAGCAGCTGCTGCAGGACTGTCTCCTCACACTGGACAGGAGGCAACAGGAAGCTGGTTGATGATTTTCCAGGAATGGAATGCATCAGGACAGCAGTGATAAACAAGAAAAGGAAGTGCAGTTTTCACTTGTTTGAGCACCAGTACTGACCTTGAGACGTGTGATCTGGTTGGCAACTGCGATATGAATCTTCTGCAGTCCCTGCAGCTCTGCCAGCAGAGCCTTCTCTAGCTTCTGTCCACGCACAAGAAACAATATCAGATGCAAATCTTGAGTATATGAGGGCCTTGCCTGTTCAAAACATGCAAAGCCTGAGCATTCACCTTGCTTGATGGTCGAGACATCGAGAGACAGCGTGCATAAACCCCAAGACTTTTTGATTGAGATCGCAATGAGGATTGCTTGTCCAATTGATAATCACAGCACGATCCTTGGAGGCGAGGATTGATTGTGCCAAGGATCGCTCGTGCGACGGCACCATGTGGATCGCCAGCTCAGCAGCTGCATGATCACCGAAATTTTCCAAGACTTGGGCAGCAATTTGCTGAGGACACGCAAATTGCTAAGTAATTTGATGCTCACGACTGCCTGATCTGTGCGCTCGCATCAGGCCCTGCAGAATATTCAGCGCGATGGGCGCACTAGATAACAGATGCGTGAATAGGGTGGTGAACGGTGCGAGTGTTGGAGCAGCGCTGGGCGCCTCAATTGGTACGCTATGTCACAATCAGCGTGTAATCTTTTATCATGCGCTTCGGATGTCTTCGCAGCACATTGCCTGTTAGGGACCTGGACAGGCACATCTTGGTCTGGAAGCTGCGTGCTCTAGCGAGTCTCACACCCATTTGTAACTGAATTATCCCGTATACTTTTTGTTGCTCTAATTGCTACAGCAATTAAACTGATTCGTCCGCATAGTGTGAAAATTGTGGCTTATCAAAGTGGCCTGGTGTTGCAGGAGCTCTGTATGGCACATATGAGGCGTTTCGATTCAAGGTGCGTGTTTCCATGCTATTGTTTCTTTGATTGCTTACCTTATTTTGCAAATTCGACAAGATCGCAACCTCACGAGGAAGTGCCTGCAAGCAGGTGCCTGGACTCTACAAGATCAGATACGTTGGGCAGACAACCCTCAGCAGCGCTGCGGTGAGACAGCTGCTTTGTAGATACAACCAAGTCCTTACGTGACAGATGTCAAACTGGAAGAGTGGGCGTGTCAAGTCTGGGAGGTGGTATCTGAAAGCTGCTTTGCTGCTGCAGGTTTTTGGGCTATTCCTTGGAGCAGGATCGTTGTTACACTGCGGGCGACAATGATGGGGAGTCTGTTGAGTGAATCTTCACTGGATCTGAGCAGCGGGAATGCATGCATATGAGTAAATAGGGTGGCCTGGCCTGTATCAATACAAACAGTTCGCTGCCTGCTTCATTACCAGCTTTTCAATTTGCCATTGAGCTTCCTTGTCCTAGGACTGCAGAGCTGGGACTCTTTGCTTCTGGAACTTCCAGAGAACGGCTGTCCCTGCAGTCTTGCAAAAGTATATGGCGTCTTTGTGTGCTCCAAAGATTTTGTAATGGATCCTGTCAAGTTTGGGTGATTGCAGTGAAGACCCTGCAGCGATTTTTCTGACCAGCGCTGACTGGCCAGCCGGCTCCCTGGAATCCCAAATCTGGAAAGAATCATTCTCAACGAGTCACGTGCGGGTCATTGGGGGGTCTCGGCGGAGGCAAGCTCCGGATCCGTGAAATTCATGACAGCTGCAGTAGAGCTCATATCATCTCGGAAGACATCTTTTGAAGCCTCAAAACAACAAGAACACAATTGCTGCTGTCAAGCTGCAGCTGTTCAGGTTTCTGCACATACACTACATTGTACAAACATGGCTCAATTGATCAAGCACTTCAGGAACAAACATTCAGCTGATAACATCTTCGCGGTTGTTCAGCGCAAAAAATCTCAGAGCCTTGCAATTTGCAAGACTCTGGGGTCACCAAATCATTCAGTACGCATTGGCACACACTCTTCTCACAATTGACCGCGCTTCCCAACAGAACAACAAATGGACCCAAGGTCAAAGGAATTTTTTGCAGTACAAATATATTATCCATGCACATGCTCCTCAGCAGTCACCATAGCAGACACCCTGCACAGACCAAGCAGAGGCGTAAGATACTTACCAGCATACTCTTAACTCTTCAAATGCCCATCCATTCATCCAACACTCACTACACAGCATGCTGCAAATACCCATGCTTCTGTATGAAGCGCAAAACAAACATTATCACAGCAGTTCAGGGATGCTCCCCCAGTCGTAATTGCCCTCAACAGCAATGGCCAAGAAGAGTGGAGAGCGACGGTACAGGAGTCCTTAATATGCCCAGTCCTTACGACTGGAAAGCATGGAGCAAGATAATTGATGCAGGGAGGTAACCGACCTGGTAGCAGTTGCATGTAGGCGGAGGATTGCAGCCGCCGTTGCGCGAGGGCGGGTATGGGCAGCCGTACAGGGCTGCGGGCAGAGCGTTGGGCTCCTTTGTGCCAGACTCCAACACCACCTGAGATGTAGGATTTGGTGCCACGTATTGCACTGCCTGCACATGCATGCAACACTTTATTTGTTCCTGACATGCCAAAACAGGAGACAGTGTTCATTGAAATGACTTGGTTACTGTTGGAGACAAAGTCAGGGACACAAAACCAGGGTGCAGGTAAATTGCTGGGAGCCAACTAACCAGGCAGCAGAGTGCAGTGAGCACCAACGACCCCTTGGTATTCCCTTCTCACAACTCTGTTCGGGTAAATTATCACAGCATGTGGCCGGCTCGATGCACCTAAAGACCTGCCTCTGAATGGTGCCTAATCTGGCTCGGCATGCCGAGCAGCCATGACGAATTGCATTCACGCCAGATCAGGCAACGTACCGAGTTGCGCCGAGCGGCGGCCAGGTCAGCGACGGCGGACTTGAGGTAGCATGACTGCACGTCCGACCGTCCGGCGGCGATGCGCGTCCACGCGGCACATGCCGAGTCACCGGCGCATGCAGCCGCGCATACGTCACGGTTCTGAGTGTGCTGCACCACTCGATAGTGGGGGCCGGTCACGTTGACGTAGCCATTGCTGTACTGCAGCGTGTTTGCTTGGCCCTCTGCAGCCAGTCGCAGAAGAAGTTGGCAGCAAGCTTCCTTGCATCAAGGATAAACATGCACTGTACAGGCAGGGTTGTAGCTCTGAACGCTTCAAGGGGGTAATAGATCCCTCATCTTCCACATAAGAGAACTCCAGAATCTTCCAAAATTTCAGCAGATCCAAGCAAGGTCACTGCGCTGACTTGTGTGCTGTGCAAGCTGCTGGAACAAACAAAGAGGTGAGTTCTCACCGGCAGTGGGTGTCTGCTGGGCAACCTCGGCAGCAGACCCGTCCTGCTGCAGCAGGCTTGCGCCGACGAAAGCAGCGCCGCCCACCGACGCGCCGCTGCCGCCGCCGCCAGCCGCAGCGTTGCCGGCCGCGGCCGCGCGCTCGGCCTCGCTCTGCGTGCCGACCGCGCCGCCGTTGCCGGCCCCGGTCTTGCTGGCCGCAGACCCGGCCGATGCGCCCTGCCCTGGGCGGAAGGCCGCCGCCGTTGCGATGCTCGGCGCTTCAGCTGTGGCAGAAGCTCCGTCACCTGCCAAATTTCAATTTGGTCGACAGCAGCCAGGAGGATTGTAAGGGCTGCATGCGGCACAGCATGACTCCGGTTGCGAACAAGGTGTCCTGCTTGTTGAGAACCTATGAGTGTGCTGGGAGAGGTGAGGCTTGTAGATCTCGTGCTTGTTGCCGGCGGTCAGTTGACATCCGCTCAGAACAGGTGAGATCAGCCGGCAGTAGATATAAAACGGGGAGTGGTGATTCACCTGCGGCGGAGGCATCGCCCTCGGCGAGGGAGCGGCTCATGCGCGAGGACATTTGCTGGCCCCAGCGGCCGGCGGCATGCTGGTGCTGCACGCGCGCGGCAGCTGCCGTGAAGGCGTCGGTGCCGTGCTGCCTGTGCGCCGCTGTTCCCATGTTGTTGTGCGGCTTCACCTGGCTCTCCTGCGCACACAACCCAGTCCCCACCATCAGCCTCTGCTGCACCTTCTGTGAAATTTCATCAAAAAAACATTATTGAGATCCTGCTGCCAAGAGAGGACATCTAGCAAGAGAGCACCCTATCTGCACCCGACAGGACGGCACCTCACAGAGAGTCAGGTCTTTCCCTGTCTACTTACGAGGAGGCCTTCAGGGTCTCTAAGAATGAGCGTCGCAGTACAGTACCGCCCTTTAAAAACCAAGATGAGGATCTTGCCAAGAAGGTGATTTGGCAAGGTTTGATAAGATTGGTACCTTGAGCAGGCGGCGGGGGTTGCCGGGGTGCAGCAGGCTGAGCAGGCGCCAGCTGGCAGCCTGCGATTGGCCCTCACCAGATCCCAAATCTGCGTGCATCAGATCCGGCTCGTGTTGTGGGAGCCAAGTCCCAGTAAGAAAGCATACGCCCAGAATTGCCCACGCAATAAAGAAGGCTGCAGTTGCAATCTTCGACCACTTCCATCTCTTCTGCTGCTGCTTCTGCTGCTGCTGCCTGCGGTCCTTCCCTGCTGGCTTCCTCTGCGCTCTGGGACTCACTGGGTACCCTGCACCGGTGTTGCACAGACTTCAAATAAGTGTTCACACCGCCACCATTGCAAAAAGGCTGAGCACAATGATTGGCCAAGCCTTTCGGCATGTGACCTTGCCGCCAGCGTGCATTTTGTAACAGCCATCGCAGCAACATGTACACTTTTGCATCGCTAAGTGACGGCCCCCAGATGTGCTTGTCAAGAGAAACATCCCGGATGGAAGACGCAGACTCTTCCACGCTACTGCTTCGCCACTGACAGCAGTCTTGTGTGCATGCTGAGCAGAGCATTCAACTGAGACTGCTGTGCTCACCTAGCGAGGCTGCAGAGCAGATTACACCCCAAGCCGCTGCCATAAGTGCTACTCTAAGCACTTGAGTTGAAGTGCCGGCCAGTGCTCAGAACTTGCTGCTAAGCGCACCTAGCGAGGCTGCAGAGTAGATGGTGCGAAGCTCAGGGGCGCGGCTGGCGCCGTCCGGTGCCCCCCGCTGCAGCTGACTGGGCCGGCGGCCCACAGAGGAATTTCTGCGCTTCAGCATGTTGTCGCTGCCCTGTCGCGCGTAGCTGCCACCGCGCGCCAAGTCCTCGAATGCGCTCGGAAGTGTCTGCGGCTCATTGCACTGCAGCGGCTCTGCCCAGTTCTCGTTGTCGCTGTCGGGGCCTCTGAAGCCTGCACATTTAAATTCGAATTGGCTGGGTCAGTTGCAGTCAGTCGATGCGTATATAATGACGGATGCGCTGGTGGTAGCATCATGGCTGTCAGCTGCAGGATTGCGCTAAGGATCAGGTCCAGACAGGCACAGATCACAACAAGCAAGGCTATGTGTGGCAGGGTGTGCTGGGGGCTTGCACTGATAGCAGATGGCTTGTACACTGCATATGAATGCGCGATGACCGTGCTCAGACCAGCAATCAGAGGTTATTTGGTAGTATTGAAAGGAGTTCGGATGACGATGGAGCTTGGTGAGTGCTGATAGTCCGAGATTTTGGGAATGATTTCCGGGTGTCTTACCATCTAGAACTGAAGAAATGGACACGTTGGTGCCTGAGATGATGCGCCTCAGGTTATCCCTCAAAAATCTATCGTTGACGGTCCTGGCGAGGGAGCCAAGCGACTCCAGGGACATGATTGGACCTTTATCACCAGCAAAGCACCTACTGTCACACAACGCTTATGTTGAGACGTCAGGATGTATCTTGAATGGCTGCCTGATATCAATCGAAAACGACGCGCAGAGAGCTAGTCTGACATCAGACGACGGAGCCTCCGATGAAGGGTGACGGAGTGGGCAACCTCGCGACGGCAAGGCTCACCTTATCGAGAAGTGGTCGTGCTTTACTGTCCGCTGCTGAGCAAGAATCTCACTGAGCTCTCCGCACGGCAAGTGATGACGGAGATGCAGCAAATTTCTTGAAGGGCACGTCACTCCAACGACTGAGCGGATACTTAACCGAACGAGATTCTATCCAAGCAGTAGAACCTGGCGACGAATCCAACAAGCTCTCCTCTTGGCTGTGCTGCCTACCGAAAACACTCTGATCAAGTAGGATGTGGTGATCGGAAGATCAAGCCCTCGCAAAGAGATCACTGACGCCCTTTCTGACGGAGGTGACGAAGCTGCCAGCGCAACGCGTCTTTGACGTTTTAGGCACTTTTATGAATTCGTAAATTCGTGAATATCGAGCTGGAAGATCGTGAACGTCTGGTGCACTTTTCGTCCTGCAAATCCGCCTCGCGAATTGTGCGGTTGACTCCAGGAAGATATGGTGCGCTTTGGCGTGCACTTGTAGCAGGAGTCACAGTCACTGACTGTGCAGTTATGCCATTCAGCGAATTTCACTGCGGCCTTCAGTGAATGCATGGCATTGATGGCATCATAATAGAGGTTTCAAGAGTGCAGACTCTGACTTCAAACGCAATCCTGTAGATGTTTCAGTGCTATGCAAGATTGAAGCGCACAGTGCATTAGCATGCCATGCAAAGAGCTCAAGTCTGCTGTCCCAAATTCCTCTTACAGCAACAAGTGTAAGGTGAAATCAGACACCCTTTCCCAAGTCATTCAGCGCCTAAACAGCTCCTCTTGAGCAAGCCATGATCCTCTGCCATATTTCAGGCACCTCAGTTGCCAGTCGCTATACACATGATTAGTTCAAACACCGGATGTGCACGAAATCAAAGAAGGTGACAGCAAAAGCCCTCAGCTGAACAGCTGCTGCAGACACAACCTGACACCATGGCATAGATTTTCAGTCTCTATAGACCATCCCTGCTTCTGAGGGAGCCTGCAGCTCCCATCAAGAACAGGACCCGGGAACTCAGTAAAAAAAGGAGCGCCCATGCGCAGACAAATCCTCCGGTAATGAAATCAAGTCTTCCTGTACAGATGTTTCCAGTGCCGTTCTTGCATTTCAGTTTTGTCGCGACAAGTATGGCAAAATTGCGTCACCTTGATCCCTCACACTCTTGAGGCTAACCCCAGTTTGTGGGACCACTCAACATTTTGCCAGAAGAACAAGGTCCTTTCTTTTGAGCCTCACTTGTAACTGCAAAACGGCAAGTTCCTAAGTTCTCTATGGCTAAGTCTTGACAGCACTGGAGCTGCACAAGACAAGCCTCTGCTCGGTTCAACCAACGGCAAGGTGCCGTTGCTAGTATCTCGTTCTTTGGCACTACCTGTTGCTCTCACTCTCACTCACACACTCTGCTGTACAGTTCACAGTTCTAAGGAGACACTACAGTGCGCGGGGCGGCCACAGGGCACACTAGAAAGAGTCACACAGACTGACATCTAACTACAGTTCTAAGCTACAGTCTTGCGAGGTCTGCCGTGCCCTCGGCTCACGCCTCTTGCAAGGCATTCTGCCGAGGGCTGTTGCTATTGCAGTATCTAAGACTAGCGCCGCAGAGGCCTCTGCAGCTGCTTTCTGAGCACTGGCTGTCCGGCTGTCATTTCACTGGCATTTCTCTCGACCCTCACAGCACTGCATGCATGCGCAATTGCGCGATACACCCAGAGAACGGCGGCTGCCTAGGGTGAAATCACTCGCAGGGGAGTGACCACGAGCATCATGCGGCGGCCACCGGAGACGCTGGTTACTGATCCCCTGAGCTGGCCGGACCGTGACGCGGCGTTCCCGGCAGCTGCCGGCGCCTTCTGCACAAATTGCGCGGCGGCTCCCGCGCCGCCGCCGCCGCTCATCGTCCCTTGCCCTTGCCCTCCAGCCGCCTGCTGCTGCACAGTCTGCGACCGCATCGCGCTGGTGACAAGAGTCTGCGCGGCGCCGGCTGGTTGCGCGGTGACGAGTGTTGGAGGGGCGGTGGCGGTTGTGGCGGCTGCAAGGGGGGTGGCAGTGGCTGTGGCGGCCTTCTTAGGGGTCTTCTGGTTGAGGTTTGCAGAGGTGACCTTTTGGCCGTTGAGCATGACCGGGCCGCTGGGGGCTGTGTTGGCATTTTTGCCCAGCTGCCCTGTGGGATTCAGCTCGTTCTCCCCCGATTCCTCACCCCCTGTGGGGTCCACGGCGATCTTCCCTGGCCTGCATACAGAACAGGCCCCTGTCAGCCTCTGCCGTGCACCCTGAGGGGCCCTCTTAAGCTCTATTTCGGATTTGCAGTGGTGCACTGAGGCTGACAGCAAGAAAGAGGCCATATTGCTGCAGCTACTACGGTCAATGCGCGCTTTGCGCAAGTTGAACCTCTAGTGATGACACGTGCAACAAAGCAAGCAGGGAACGTATGTAGTACAGGGGCCAGGGACAGAAGTAACAGGCTCGCGGTCAGGTCAGGCAGGGATTCAAAGGCATGCAATGGGAAAAGAAGGTGAGAGGAGCAACTCACTGTCGCACAACTGTGGCTGAGCTGGCATCGGCTGCTCCGAGCCTCACTTGCTGCTGGATTGCCAGGACAGCAACCAGCAGTGCTAGCCTGCTGCTGATGCTGTGTCTCCTGCTTTGCTTGTGTGAAATGCTGGTGTACATTTTAAATGGATTGGAGCTGGCTGCGGAGGAAGTTACACAGTGCCTGCAGGCATTAAAATCAAAGGTGTCAGAGAGTGGGATAATTGCAGTCTGCGCAAATGGGCGTGAAAGAGTTCCCCAGTTGGATGGTAGGAAGCATATGTTCTGCTGGTAACATTTCGACGTGCCTGCAAAAGACAGCAGTATGGCAAAGGCAAGCTCTGCTGCAGAAGGATGAATGTACAGGGCTGCGAGGCCTCCAAGCATCCAGGTAATCTGAGCAGGATGCTCACCAGTCTGTGAAAGTGCTGTGAGCTGCTGGGCACTCCTTGCTGTTAGCCACTGACGCTAGTGGTCCTTGCAGATCCGTTCTGGTGGTCGGAACGCCTGCACCAAGGAAAAGAATACACGTCAGGCAACGAAGAAGGTAGTGCTCTCTGGAACTTGCTGTTGGAATCGATCCCTGTATATCTCGCTCGTGCTCCCCATTGTATCGGGGTGGCGACGGCCGCACAATGATTGCCACCTAGACATAATTTTCGTTCCCCCAAGCGCGAAATCTGCACGGTGATATTGCTGAAGAGTCTCAACTAGTAACTGTACTATGCTGGAACCGCGACGTGGAAGTTCCGACAGGTCGCTAAACACTCTGATCCCATCAATTGCGGGACCACTATGAATTTCCGTCGACACGCCTGAACAAGAATGGCCGAACAAGATCTTCCCTAGCAACCCCACCTTTGGGCGCCCCATTGCCATCGACCGATGCGGTGACCAACAGACCTAAAGCAAGGCGTTCCTCCAATCTCGACATTGGTACTAAACAAAACACATTGTATCCGATGGCTCTAAACGACGTCAGCAGCCACTGTACGGACACCACTAGCCCAACGCAACGACAGATCGGTGGAACGCACTAGCACCGATCCCGTTGTCCTTGCAGGTGCTTCGATGGAAGATTGGGTCCCCAAAGGTAAACTATCTGTGGGAATTGTTAAACTCGCACTGAGGTAATTCCGACCTAGTGCCAGTACTCTGCAGCGCGACGCTCACCTTCACAACGTCTGTATGCAAAGCAGAACTGCCAAGGTACGGGGGTCTCCGCTTGAAAACGCACAAAACTCACGCAACACTTTGAAAAGATGTGAGACGACTCGAAGTAAGAATGAGAGGTCTCCGGCGCAGATACGTTATTCGCAAGATCATCAGGACGCGAATTCAAGTATCAGTCAACTTCCGTGCTCTCGGGATCAGCAGCCGCGATCACTCACCCCTTCGCCAGGCTGTCGGCTTCTTCCAGTGTTCCCTCCTGAGCCACGCTTTTGAAAACGAATCTCCTCTTCCCCTGACAGAAATATCCTGACACCGAGTGGCTGGGTGGGAGGCAATCTCACCATGACTGCAAGGCATTGCCTTTCATCTATCTCTCTTCTCTTAATTAGTTTCTGCGAGGAGTGAGTCATGCATGCATGCGCTGCAACTGCGCTGTGTGACCAAGGGAGCAAGGCATCAAAACAATATTGCCGGCATGCGTCTATACTCTTCAGAGTGTCAGATCCAAGTCAGATCGGATCCTGAGTCATGCCTGTGTAGGCATGTGCATCACAGGGCATGACCTCCACGATGAATATTGTATGCACCGGCTGGCAGATCTGTAGAGGGCAGTCTAAACACTGAGCACCATGCCCACAGTTGATTGGGTCTTGCTTGGATCTTGCGAGTCCAACAACTTGTGGGGCTTGGATTGTGGCAGCCTTTAACTGCAGCTTGTCTGCAGGACGCACCTTGCCTGTTGGCAGGAAAAGCGTGTAATAATAATTATAATAATATATATATATATATGTATGTATGCACTGCAACTTCTGGCAGCTACTGGGGCCGCGGTGGCGGCAGCTGCTAAAATGTGCTTAATTGTATTGTGTGGAAATTCCTTGAAGAGGTACTACTGAGCGGAACTTTAGTAAACACCAGCAGTGATTTCAGAACGGTGATTTACACGTTATTGACTCGACTTATTGTCGGACACAGCATCATGATGAACAGCATGTCTGCATGTCTTCTCAAGGGCCAGTCTGAAGGACAAGCGCGGAACTCAGGTGCTCATAGTCGCACTGCACCCAAATATTAAGGGCATACAAGAATGGTCACAGCCTCAACTGGCTCACCACTCCACATGTCAAATGCACTCAGCAGCCTCTTCAATGGCAGTGCATTATCAGACAGCACACCTCCTGAGCTCAGCAATAAAGGTGACGAGAAAAGGAAATGTGAGACTGCGAGGGTGCTTATTGCGACCACAAGGCTCAAATTAACAGCAGCGATGGTCAAGGAACTGTATAAGAAGATTGTCTGCCACAGCAAAAGACTGGAAAAGCAAAGAGAACACTTCTGTACACAGACAGCATAGCTTGCCAGCGCGCCGGCTGACATCACTTGTTATTATTATTATTATTATTATTATTATTATTATTATAACACGCCTATTCAAGCCACAGTTGGCTTAGGTGCATCGCAGCAGCGTTTCTATGACAGCCTTCCAGCTCGGCCTACCTTGGCACCTGGCATCTCTTGTAAAAGGGATTATATCAGTTCAAGATCTCTCATCAGCGCTAGATCTTTCATCAAAGGAGTATTGAAGCATCAGAATGCCACCCAAATCCTGCCCCGTCTAGTGGGAAAAGACCCTTCAACCCATACCTTCGGGTTTACTCATCAGAAAACCCGCCAGTCATGTGCAATGTCAAGCCGTTCCTTTGCTGCAGTGCAGCCTTTCCTGCCAACCTCCAGTCAGTTCTCAATTCGCAAACAGCTGCTTGCTTGATGCAGGCATCTACGAAGAAAACTGCGCCTGCATCAACCAACTGCAGCCCCTAGAAAGCTGCTGCCATCCTAAAGAACACAGTGCTCCCATTTGAAATGTCTCCTTCTCAAAATCAGGTGCCTCGCTGGAGGCCACTGCTGCTGCTGCAGGGCAGCCCGACACTTATAAGTGTTCTCAGCAGAATCCCCTGGTCGATTTCCTATGTACACCTGTCAATCTTCTCTGTACAAGCCTGCCTAGTCTGGCGCCCTCAATCTCTGCTGACGGCCTCACACAATGGGGACTTCTCTTCTGCAGGCCACATCTACAAGATGTTCTTCTTATGCGCATGCCTGAGGCGGCCCACAGCACAGTACAGCATTCTTATTTGCAGCCAAAACTAAAAGCAACTCGCTGCTGGTCTGACAGAAGCAGGGATGCCCAAAGCATCAGCCTTGCGCTGTGCGCTGTTGCTTTGCATATCCCTGCAGCCGGGCTCGTTATTTTTGTTTTTCTCCGTGTTATTGACCTTTCCGCTGACTCATTGATGAGTCATTGGTGAGTCAGCTCATCCGGCAAGGGGCTTGAAGGTGCTGCCGGCGCTGGAGCCCACGGTCCCTCCGCTCGCTGAGGTGGACGATGACAAATCGGCCTGACTCACAGTCACTACCTGGCCGGCCGCCACGTTCTCCAGCGGCTGGTTGGATCCCACAGTGCCCGTGCCCGCTGCAGGAAACATGAGGAAAATGCATCAGACTTGCAAAAAAAACCTTTTGCCGCTCCTGACACCAAGCATCGCGGGCCCAACAAACCTCACAAAATGCATCAATACAAGCACTCCCACAACAACGTCAGAAGCACTGTTTCGACTGTGGACAGAATCGCAAAAGAAATAGAAACTCCTCACCTCCACGAGCAGAAGATCCAGTGCCCGTAGCGCGGCCGCCGCTGCTACTGCGAAGACTGCTGGCAGTTGCGCCAGACGAGCCAGAGCCCGAGGAACTCGCAGAGGAGCCAGTCGGCTTGGTCCCCACGACCTGGGTGGCCCCCATGGTGCCTGCAGCTGTGGACGTGGTCCCCCCGTTCATCTGGGAGCCGGTGTTGGTCCCCCCCGCAACGGTGGGCTGCACTGCAACCCTCGGCTGGGTGGTGGCGGTGGCTGTGAAGGTGCTCGCCATTTGGTTGTTGGCGTTGTTCACTCCCCCGGCCACTCCCGGCTGCACTGCTACGCGCGGCTTGTTAGCATTCCTGCGCAGCATAACATGCACTCCTCGGTTACGTTGTCCTCAGAATATGGCGCATTCAGAGCTTGGGGAAAAAAAAGATATTCAGATCACTTGCTTCACACCAGCATGGCACAATGATTGAGACATACAAAGTTTGAGCTGATGGAGCAAGGCAGGAATTTTAGTTGACACAAAATTCAGGTTGATAGAAAGGCATGCAAGCAGACCATGCAAACTGCAGAAAAAATTGACAGATCCAGCCAGATCCTGATATTGATACAGTGGAATTTGATCATACAGGGGCAAGCAACAGTGACTCACGTGACAGGAGTGGTGGAGTCGCTGTCCAGCAGGTTCTTGGGGTCGGCAACCCCGATGCTATTGGCCAAAGGGTTGCCGGAGCGAATGCTCTCCTGGGGAATTACTCCGGACGTCGCCGCGTTGGCCGGCTGTGCCGCCGTAGTCCCCGTAGTCGCCGTTGCCGCAGTTCCCCCGGTCTCCAGTTCCTTGCGCCCCTCAATGGCCACGCCAGATTTGGCGGCCGCGTCAGAGGAGTTCGAATTCGAATTCGCGGCGGCACCCGTTTTGGCGCTGGCGGCCACGGCGGCGGAGATGGCGTGCGCCATGTGGTCCACCCCCTTTGCGTCGATGGTGACTAATCCCTCACCAAACCCGCCGGCGAGCGGCAGGTGGTTGTTAGCCGCCTCTGCCGCCTCGAAACGCGCTTCGGCGATGGAATCCGTAACAGGCTCGTCATCCTCCCAGCCGAGGTGCGTGGCCACGAAGTTTGTGAAGTCGTCCGAGGGAATCACTTCAAGGCCCAGGGGCTGCGAGGAATCTTCCAGGCCAAAACCGGTGCCCCAGCCGGCGCCCTGCGCTGCAGTGAAGTGCTCCATCTGCTGTGGCTGGTTGCCATTGAAGATCCTGCCGCAACAGAGCACAGCATTCAGTCACTGCACAGGCCATCATGACAGGTTTGCCTTCACCTCCATATATGATTCTACTAGTACTGATGAAGCCTTGCAAATATTTTCGGGGCATCAGCCTCCTATGCACGACCTGGGCTTGAAACAACATGGGAGAGGTGAAAGTACACAGGCTGCAGATCTTGTGCTGCTGATCGCCGGAGGAAACGGCTCAGAGGCAGGTGTTTCGCGGGGAGTAATTCTGGCATATGCGCGCACCTGTCGAAGAACTTGCGGGGGTGCCCGATGGAGGGGGCCTGCTGCAGGGGCTGGCTGATGACTGCCGAGCCGCCAGCTGGAGGCCACAGGATGACTACGGACATCGCCAGCAGCGCCAGCATCCCGGTAGCTGCCAGTATGCCGGAGAAGTTGCGGGGAAACCAGCGGAAGCCGGCCGGCTGCGGCAGCAGCAGCGAGGAAACTGGCGGCAGCGATACCTGCGCCTGCAGCGGCTCGCTCGAACTGCAGGAAGGAATCTCCAGCGCTGCGTCGCTCGATGCCGATGATTTGGTCTCCGCCACGAATTCCTGCACAGCCAGCTGTTCTTGAATATCTCTGCTCCCCTGGACAAGGCATGATCCTCCGTGGCAGCTTGTTGAAATGAAAACAGCCCATAGCGCTGCTGCATGCACATCCTAAGCAGACAGCGTCTCCTTCCACGGGCGACGCCATGTGCATAGCCTTACACTCATGCAATTTGCAGCATGTGCAACAGTGCCCTCATGGCTCCAGTTCAAAGCAATCCAGCAAGTGCTCTGATAGAGTCTTTAATGCCAACCAATGAGCTGAGAACAGCCTTAAGAATGGGTCGCTGAAGGGCTGAGGGGGTCACCTGGACGAAGGGCAGGGAGTGGGACGAGGGGAACTCGCTCCTGACAGAAGTGCTGATTCTGCGGCGCGAAATGTTGCTGAGGCTGGCGCTGTGCTCCAGGGATGGAGAGGATGCAAAGGCGAGACCAGGCCCCTTCTGGGGACTTCTAGCCTCCTGCAGCGATTTCTCTCCATCGATGGGCAGACTGGGACCTGCACAGAGCGCCAAAGTGAAGCTCAGAATACTGGCGCTGGTGCTCACATATCATTATGACTGCATGCTGGTTCCTGCCAAAGGCGAGCTGCGTCTGCAGACACAGCTGGCTGCATGGAGCTCGTATGGAGGCCTGAAAAGTACATTTGGCACACACCTGTGCCTGGCTGCTCAGGTCTCAGCCTTCTTTCCGGCCTGTCCTGCACTTGGTTGCTCGCTTGGAATGTCAAAGTTCAGGTGTGGGGCGGTGCAAAAAAAGGGAAAACGGTGAGGGCAGGGACGCACTCAGAGGGGGCTTTTTAGCGTTGGGGCCGATGTTGCTGCTGAGGTTGGCTGCTGCCTGCTGGAATCTAGGAAGGGGGGCGTCAAATGGAGAGCCCATTGTCCACATGCTATTTGTGGCCCCCACTCTCTCTGCCAGCTTCCCAATCTTGGGTCCTGCACCAATACCAGGGGATCAGGTCAGTCCCTGGCACGTAAGACCCCTGCATTCCTGGTCCGCATTCACGTAGACAAGTTCCGTCCTCAAGGCCTGCAGATCCACACGTCTCCGCCAGAAGCTGCAGGGACTATGCTACTCTGCCGTGGGGGATGTCTCACCTTCAGCGGTGGGAGCTGGGCTTGCTGCCTCTGGTGTCGTGGTGTCGCCTCGCGTCTGTCCTTGCGAAGGGCTTGTTGAGATGCTATCTCGTGCCTGCGAAGACGCAGCAGCCCCGGCGACGTCAGCAGTATCCAGCAATCGTCACAGGATCCATAAAGAGGCCATTGAGATGTTTTCCGCAGCTGATCCTCACGGCTTACACAGTCCCTACACGCTGAGCAGGGCGCCTAGGCGTCCTGGCCTTCTGGAACCTGTTCGGCCAGGTTAGGGCCTGGGACTACCAGCTGAGCAAATCCAGTTCACTCCCTCTTGAAAACGCTGTTGCTGGCACATCCGAACGACTCGCGTTCTAGTCCCACGCACTTCACAGGCAAGCCATCACACTAGCACCCACAACAACACGCACGTCTCTTCCGCCTCCAGCTACACGCCTTTTCCGCTGGGAGAGCCTCACCACTGCTGACTGTTGGGCCGCTGGTCGTCTCGCCAAGTCTCCTGATACAACGATACCTATGGCAAGCTGCACGCTCGGACACAAGAATGCGTGACAGGCGCAAGTGTCCCAAGAAATAAAAAGGTCGCCTGATCTGACGATGGGTTACCACGCAATCCGAGTTCTGATGCGAACTTCAAGCGCAAGATCAATCGCTAAACTACTGGGTGACTGATCCAGGTTGGAAACCTGGCGACCCTTGCATTACTGGAGCGAGGGAGAAGATTATCGAATTTATGCATTTGTCCAAAACAGGCCGATCGAAGCTATGGGCCGTTTCGAGCTTGTTTTGAGAAGCTACGTTGGCATTGGAGCGAACAGCAAGAGACCTCCCTGCACGAAGAGAAGGGCTGTGTAACGCTGTCTGGCTGTGAAATGTGGAAGTTTGTGGACTTTCAAACAGATTCAGAAAACGTGTGGAAGTCCTGGATCGAAGCGCGCCTTTTATAGCGACTCGGGATCGCAGAGTCCTCCCGTCTGCAGGCAATAACATAAGCACCCAACGCCTGACTAGAAGCATGACGAGCAAGCAGCTTCCATATTCAGCTGGAGGGTGGGGCCACCTTGTCTACTGCCAAGTTAACACCTTGTGGGGCTCAGTTGTAAAACAAACCACATGCGTGCAGTAATTTGTCGATGATTAAGTAGAGAAGTATTGCAATTGCAAAAAACCCTGCAAGGAGAAAGTTGATGGAGCGTTTCATGAATGCCTCGGCTTGTATTCTCACTGCAGGCATCGGTGATGCTTCTGAAGAGGACCAGCTTTGAGGCCGTCATCGAGGGGTTTGAAGCAGATGCACCAGCAAAGTGGCCCCTCAAGGGCAAGAGCCTCCCTTATGTTAAACTGCAATGGGCCATGGAGGACTGCTACGCCCAAGCCACTGCACAGGGCAAGGATGGCACTGCGCCTGCAAAACCTGACCCCCCGCCCTTCTTCCGCTCCCTCACAGAAGAAATCAGACATGTGGACAGGTAAACCTTCACCAGCAAAACACCATGCCTGATGCCACATGCGCGATATCATTGCCACCTGCCCGTGCATGTATGCTGCCCAACTGTCTGGGTCTGGCGATGTCCTTTCTGATCTTCCAAAGCCATTGTGCGTGGGACTCCTGACACTGTCTGGAGGCCGCTCAGCCCATGAGAATGGCATCATTGTCTGCCGCGCAGGCATTTTGTGCGCACGGCTCTGCGCATCCTGAACCTGAATGGCTGGACCTCGAGGCTGCGACAGGGGGCGCTGCGCGCGATGATGTGCCATTCTGCTGTAGAGCGCGAGGTGAGTCCTGAGCGATAGGGGGAATCCCATTGTGACTCAGATAGCGCAACACCTGCAGCAAAGGCCGCAGCTGGATCGGGCTTCATGTCACTGCCACAATCAGTTTGGCTGGTTTGCATATCTGGCAGCCACTGGGTTCCTCCCCACCATAGTCCTTCGCAGAGGGAAGGCAAAATGGGAAGAAGCAAGAAGCTCAAAAGAGGGATACGTCAAGTGATGTTTGTTAGTCCGCGCAATCTTGAGGAGCGCAAGCGCAAATCTGTCCCCCGCTTGTTAAGGCCTGCCCAAATACAAATCGAGCTGCAGAAATAGGCGGCTGGAGAGCTCAAAACAACAGCAAGTTCACAGATAGATGCACAGTACAGGCATGAAACTGAGGCCTTTGTGCGGACCACTCTGGTTTCTGTGCTTAATTCTGGCGCTGTAGTCTGAGGAAGGCATGCTGGTGCAAAGGGCCAAGCTGCCCTTCATCCTCTGCTTCACAGGCTAGTTTGCGTTCCTAATATGTGCTGCTGGAAAGGCCTATGCTGTGGAAAAGATACAGAAGGGGGCTGGTCTTTCACTCTGTACATGTTCTTATTCGTGTCTTTCTGCTGTGGGAAAAGTCTGTTGGGAAAGGCTATGCGAAAACATAAAAGTTGGTGTTTCCGGGCTTGCTGGTGCAGAGGGCGAGGCTGGCGGCGGAAGTGCACTGGTGTCAGCAGTACGCGGCCATCAACCGCATCGCTCTGCAGCGCCTCACCGAGCAGTACGATCGCTGCCGCTGCAGCAGCGCCGGCGCGCGCTTCCTGCAGGCACGTTCCCTCCCGCCCTCATATATCACTGACCCCCTCGTATCATTCCCCCTTGTACTCAATAGCATTAGGGTGCTCTATATCTAACTTAGAGTCAGGTCAGATATTGAGTCCCCTGAATAGCATTTAGGAGGAACCTAACATTGAATAGCAAGGAAGCTGCGGATCATTTGGAGGCCCGGCGTTGGCGAGAGAGTCTCGAAGTCTTATGGCTGTATAGGAACAAAATGAATTTTGGCGTTAGGAGCTGTGAATTATGTGTTTAATGGTCCTTACCTCTTTCAGACTGCCCTTGGATACTTCTCCACAAGTTGTTTTGTCAATTACTAAATTACAGCTTGACCCTGAGTCTGGTATGCCACCTCCAATTGAGCACCCAGCCGTCTCACCTGGACTACTGAGACACCAGTGAGGCACAACTACAGTATTGTGACTGACATGGAGTATTGCAAGTGCCACAGGAGTGCTGGTCGCCAGACAGCGAGATTGGGCTGTTCCTGAGGACTCCACTGCTGGACGAGCTGCACTCCCTCAAGCAGCTGCTTTTGGGGCCTGCTGACGCCAGCAGGCTTGACCATGGCATGGCCTCTCCCAGGCAAGCACCCTTGGAAACCATCCATTTTTCATATACAATTTCTGTGAAAGACTGAGCGCCGAGCGCCTTTTTCATCTTCAGGGGTCATCATGTTGCCGCGCTGCATGCTCAGCTTTCTCTTGACAGTTTTGGGCAATTCCCCACTTCTCAATTTACCCACTTCTGCTGGGGGTACGGTACGTGACACAAGCACAGTACGTGACACATGGTACAGTACGTGACACTGACCCCAGATCAAGCAGAGTTCCTGATGGGAGAGTGACTGTGAGCACTGCAAGGCACATGGCCCTCTTCCTTCTTATATTTTAAAGCCACCACCGTGGTGTTCCTGACTACCTTCGCCGATTGTGCAGGCCAGGGCGCCAGGTGTCGGCTCTGGGCAGGAGCAGCGTGCCAGCGACGCTCGCCAGCAAGGCGTGGGACACATGCTCGCTGCCAGCTGGCAGCCACGCCAAATCAGGCCCCCTGCCAGACATCCCCAAGAGCTGCTTTGCAGCGTAGCCCTGAACGGTTGACACGACATCAGCCTGAATGCATCACCACCACACTGGAGTCCCACTAGGAGGCGTAAGAAGAGATGCAAGCGGTTCGATGCAATCAAGGCGAGTGATGCCAAATCACTGAGGGCCGCATGCAGCAACGATGTGAATAATGCCAATCACAGAGGACCAGTAGGGTGGTTGCCATGCTGCCAGATTGCAGCACCATGCAAGATGATATCCAGGGGCCATTGTCCTTGGCTGTGCCATCGTGCTGTTTGGTGGCTACGGCAGCACATCCCCCGTTTGAGCAGCTTTTTCCTTATGCTGTGGATGCTTTGATAGGGCATGCCCGATTAAGTGGCTGCCCTTTTGGCTGAGGCTGGTGCCTCATTTGGCACAGCATTGGCAGTCAGCTGTCTCCAGAAAGGAGTTGGTGATCCAAGGAACGCCTGTGCCTGACTCGGTGTTATTTCACCAAGAGGCTGAATGCTCAATATTCCCCAGGAGTTGGCGTGATCCTGGACATTACCAGACGCGCCCAGATGCAAAAGCACTCCATCTCAGCTTGTGGTGTAGATCTCGCCAGCTGTATCAAAGGGAAACACATGTTGTGGGGTGGTCTCTTCACCACCGCCTTGTGCACAGCTGACTCAGTGCCGCATGTGTGTGGGTGTGTGCTATTGAGGCTCCAACGGGGCCACTTACTGTTTTCACAGTTTGTGCAAATTGGTGGCACCCGCGATGCTGGCAGGCATTGCACTCAGGAGACAAGGTCATGTATCTGGGGATGCAGCCTCTGCACGCTCACAAACCGCTCACTGAGCTGAACAACAGAGTTGCCGTTTAAGTTAGCACGCTAACCTCAAGATGGCCTTTCCGTGTCTATGTGTGTGTGTGTGTGTCCGAATGTCTGGCAGACAGTGATACTTTTATCTTCAGGAGGGGTGTTCATCCATGTGGAAAGGCAGGTTTACTGGGAGGGGTTCGAGAGCCTGCATTGTGGCTATGATCGGACAACATTCTGTTTTTAGGACTTGGTAGCCATGGGCTTTTTTTATCGAGGACTGGAAGCCTCTAATTGGCACAAATTTGAAGCAGCTGCGCAATTGCTTGCACCTGCTGTGATTGACTGCATCTGTGACTGTTTTGAAAGGACTGCACATGCTGAAGTGAGAATGGGTTTGATGTATAGAGAACAATTGCAGTGCACTGTGGGACGCATGTAACAACTGCATTGACTTCTTGAGGACAGTGTCCCAATTTGTCTCACAATATGGGGACTTCTGTCCAGATATGGGCGGCCCACACATATGCATGGTGCAATATCTCAAGCTCAAGCAGACACTTGTGAGGCAATGCAACAGGGTACCTCTTGCACATTGTTGGTTAGGTATTCGGCATATTCCTGCTAGGCAGTGCAGGAATCCTGGTGCAGGCAGTTGTGTCCACACGTGTGCACACCAGCCACATGCAGCATATGGGCATAGGCCCATGTACACGCTTGTTTACTTTGATCCACTGAGCATGATTGATTCCGCACAATCGCGAATGTACTGCCATATACCGTATGCTTAAATTAGGTATGATCTACGATCAAGGATGAGGCTGATTGGAGAATTTCCAGGGTTCATCCCTGGAACATTGACAGGACACTCCTCTGCCATCTTGAAGCGTCAGTTCGGTGCGATCTTGACCTTAAGATGATATAAAAAATTGGTTTGAATCTCCAGGATACCTCCAGTTTCATGACTGTTGGCATGGAGGTGCAGGCCAGGGACCACACAGATGCGTTTTCCTCAGATCAGGCACACGCAGCAGCAGGATACCCACCAAGAATCAAGGTACAGTACATCATCAGAAGACGATGTTATTTCTTGGCAGGTCATCACTGTTGTTTGTGCCTGAGTATCAGGGATTGAAGGAATGAAAAGGCACAGGGCGAATCCTTGATCATCTTTTCTTATTGTGGATGCAGCTGGCGCAGCATTGTCAAGCAGCGTCCCACGCGTACAAAAGCGCTCGCTTGCAGAGACACACCCAGAGCTTGCCCGCCAATGGCACCCCGCCAAAAACGGGGACAGGAGGCCTGAAGATTTCACTGCTGGAAGCAGAACCAGTGTTTGGTGGCTCTGCCTAGAGGGGTGCTCATCATGCGGTGGTGTACACGAATGGGAGGCAACCATGAGCAACCGCTCAAGGGGATTCTACCCATCCGGCTGCCCCTTCTGCTCTGGGCGCAACGTCTGCAGCTGCCGCTCGCTGGCAGCCAGGCGGCTTGACCTGATGGAGCAGTGGGACTATGCAGCCAATGATGGCTTGGATCCTGAACAAACCGGGGTGCGGTCCAAAAGGAAGGTATTCTGGATGTGCTCCCAGCATGGCCCGTGGCTAGCCAGAGTGACGGATAGGTCTGCTGGCTCTGGCTGTCCAAAGTGTGCAACAAATAGTCGTGCAAGAAACCGTACAAGGCGGGGCCTCCTCAAGGATGAGCACCCGCAGCTGGCTGCGCAGCTGCACCCCACCAAGAATGAGCACGTTGATCTCGACAAAACAACCAGCGGGAGTAACATTAAGGCGGTGTGGGTGTGCAATGACCGCCATAACGCCCCTCCTGGATGCACCCATGCCCATGAGTGGACAACCAGGATTTTACAACACACGGGCCAAAAAGGAAGTGGCTGCCCGTTTTGCTCTGGTTTAAAGGTCTGCCTGTGCAACTCTTTGGCTGTGAAGGCACCGGAGGTTGCTGCGGAATGGCACCCCACACGCAATGGTGGAAGCAGCCTGACCAATTTGGTGTTTTCAGTAAAGCAAAAATGTGGTGGCAGCATGTCAGTGAGTTGACAGGTGAAGTGCATGAGTGGGCAGCTTCAATACTGAACCGCGTGGTGACTTGGAATGAAGGGAAACGCTTGAGCCGCCGTCAATGCAGAAGGGAGGAGCGACAGAGACTGATCAAGAGGTGATTTTGGAACCCGCCAATAAAAATTTGCTTCCTCTGATATCTGCACACGGGGCACGGGCCCGTGCCCTGTGTAATCTTGCTGACAAACATTGAGAGCTGAAAGT
>JADEYI010000245.1_pt1 | contig 94358 bp, 141 predicted proteins | sample 8542331 | NCBI WGS metagenome assembly JADEYI01 (sample SAMN16510988, study PRJNA670497) | mine drainage metagenome | isolation source: biofilm near Copperflume 1 | place: Germany: Marsberg coppermine Kilianstollen | collected 2018-02
ATAATAATAATAATAATAATAATAATAATAATAATAATAATAATAATAATAATATAGTAGTGTCAGAACTCACCAAGGGTTGCCACGGTGCCGGTGGCAACCAGAAGCACTCCTTTGTCAGCCGCACTCTCCATGAAGTCCTGCGCCAGCATGCAATGCAAGATTTGGTATTGTCACTTCCTTGTGCAGTCAAGGCCGCGATGGAACAATCAAGGGATGGGCTGTAGCCCTTTCCTGGCTCAACAACATGCAAAACTTTCTTGGCTGTGTTGGGCTGGAAGGCACCAAGGAGACCGCAGGATGTCCTAGAGACTCATGGGCACCATGTGGGCAGGTTTGGCAGGAAATGCAAGCGGACTTTTGCCAGTCACCGTCAACAAGTAGGTAGATACAAAGAACAAGCGGAACACCTCCAGGCCGGCGGGCAGCGGCCGGGCAGGCTTTGGGCAGGGCATGCATGTGTCGAATCAGGCGACTACTTTTTAAACAGTCATGCACCAAAAGAAGAGACTGCCCACATCAAGGTGAAGCGGGCAGCGGCCGGGCGGGCTCGGGCTGAACATGGGTGTCAAAACAAGCCAGGTGATTGAACTCAAATCTGGAAAACGCATTTGGCCAGAACAGAAGCTGCCCACCTCCAAGTCGGCGGGCAAGGGCCGGGCAGGTTCGGGCAGAATGGGCCCGACCAGCTTCATGCTTGGCGGCAGCGGCCGCAGCCACTCGACCGCAAAGTCACCGGCGCAGATTGTCAGCGCGCAGCGTTCCCTCTCTCGCTGAGAATTTGGATCAACCCCATGCTTCTTGCTGCGCGCAAGCAACCTTTCTTAAGAAACGCACCGCAACTCACCGATTGCGCATTCTTCTAGTGCATGCAATCAAGATAGTCGAGTATCATAACTGCATAGGTAACTATAACATTATCAAGCAGTCATTGCTCCTGGAGAACCCCCTGCAACTAGCAATGATCCGAAGGCGAGCAGACATTGCAAATCAGGGAAAGATGAATGCGCATCACACCATGCCGTGTACTGCAAAAGTCAGCCAATTTCTGCAATGTACCCGTGGCAAAGCAATGTGACAGCTGCTGCAAAACCCCCAGCTGTGAAACAACTCTTGACTTTGAGCCGTCTTACACAGCAAGGGACCTTTGTCGTCTTTCTGGGCATGTGGGAAGAGCTACTCACAAGGTCTGCATCACCAGCGGGGTCATTCCGAAGCGCATCATTGCATTCGCAGCCACGTAGTGGAACACATTTTGCATACGCTGCAGAAATGTCTGCACCGACACAAGAATGGCGACCTCACTATTGCTTGTCTCAGACATCATGTGCAGCTCCAAGGACTTACAAATTTGCCAAGGGAACAGCAGAAGCGCAGGATTGCATCTGGAGCTCAAGTAAAGTTTGGGGTGCAGCAATGGACAATAGGAGGGTTATTTCTGTCTGCTTACCAGGTGTTGTGAGCCTGCAGACATCCCCACTTGGGGAAGGTAGTTCAGGGGATTTGTCAGGGCGGTTCTGTGGTTGATCCCTCGCCACAAGAGGTTGAAGACGGGGTCAATGGGCCCGGCAGGGACAAAATTGATGAATGGCAGGTCCAGCTTGCTGCTCAAAATTTGCAGGCAAGGGAACATCGATGTGCCAAATAGCACATCCGGCCCAAATTCCTGTTCGGACAACAGCAGATGGTGAAACTACACAAGGTCAACACATTTCTGAGCAGATGTTGTAGTATAACAAGCTACACCCCATAAAGCACATTTTTGAGACGGCAAGTACCTTTATCTTGGCTTGCACGGCTGCGTTTGCCATCAGCAGGTCGCAACTGGCACCCAGGAGCTTGAAGAGTTGGAGCACTGGTCTGTGTGCCTGAGGTCCGACGATGCTGATATTCGCCAGGTGCATCTTGCTGCCGTCTGCTACGATTGGAAGAATGTACGAAATGATCGGTATATCGGTGGGGTGTAGCCTGGGAGCGTCCCCGTCACTTGCCAGGTACTGCACAGTACAAGATGCCCTTCTTGGGGTGTGTCTTTGTATGCCGTTGTCAACGCCGTGGCTCACTGCTTTCAAATGTCAAGCATAATTATTGCGGATTTCTATTGTTCAAAAAACACTGTGCATGCTGCTTTGTCAACTACTTTCCCTTCACAGCAGCGGCAATGGGTGTAAAATCCTTGGAAACTCACGGCGACACTGTGACCTCTCGACGCGATCTCCGGCCCCAGCTTCTTCATGTTAAATAAGTGGCTCTTCGGGCCCGGCACCAGAACCAGCAGCACCTTTGAGCAAAGCGATCTGCCAGACAAGGCCAGCATGCACAAGCACAGGAGAGGGATTCCTTTGCCTCCCATTCTCCCTGAGAACAGTTCAGCTACATTGACAATCAAAGTGTACGTTTTGGCAAGTTGCGTCTGTCCCGAGAACCTGTTGGAAGCCACTGATTTTCTCGTTATGATGACGTCTACGACAGCACAGGGTTGATGTCACAATGACCCTTGCAATGCATGCATGACTATGAAGATTGAAGAAGTACTTTATTACAGACTCTAAGACAGCTGGAGCCCACATATCACAAACAAGGTACCCTAATGTGAAGTCCGATAAAGCTTACATCAGCGGCCATGTTCTGAACTTTGCACGTACATTCTTTTCTTTTGTAGGTTAAGAAGAGGCCCTAGGGGCGTGGCCCAAGTATCTAAGCAAGAAGGCATCCCAAATTAATGAGCATTCCAGCAATCCTCATGGACATGTACATGTATCACAGCTGACCAGAAGCTGGAAGCTGGCTTCCTCGCCCCCTAGGGCCGAGGCCGTATAGGCTCCTAGCTAGCCCTCTATAGATCTAGCTCTCTAGAGGCCTAGAAGTAGCTCCGCTCTTGAGGCAATTGTGAGCCTTAAGCCTGTGACGCAGCTTGTCCGAATGTACTTTTATGATACATACATACAGATAGACAGAATCTCCGGAGCCGTCAGACTGCCTTCTTGCTGCTGGAGGGGGTTGAATTATTGGCAAGGGCCACGCTGCGTGCGAGCGCCGCGTCAAACTTGGCGCATGCCAGCCGCGCCAGTTTAAGCGTGGCATAGATGACTAATGCTACGCTGCCTAAGCATGCGGCCCAGACGTCGAGTGACAGGCGCACAAAGGGCGACAGGTCTTCTTCTGGAGTGCGGAGGTACGCCTCTCCGCGCGTGGCCAGCACATGCTCTATCCAGTCTGCGCGCACACAGCCCCCATCAGGTTTACTTTAAGGGGACTCAAAATGAAACTGGGAAGTGTCAGATGACTTGAGGTTCCCTTGTGCTTGAAGTGTACCGACAAATATTGGTGAACTACATGTCATGCCTGCATGCCACCCAGCCTTGCAAGGCTTCTTTGCCGACGAAGGCTGGCCATGCGCATGGTCTCATCACAAAAAGCAGCACCACCTGATCCTTTCTTCCTATTACAGAAAGCAGAAGAGTGCACAAAAGTAATCTACCTTCTCTGCTATGGTGACGGAGGTTGGACATTCAGAACGCCCTTTTGTGAGGGTAATATATTTTGAAAGGGCAGCACAATCTTGTCCTTAAGGGACCATGATTCTCAGATTGCATGGCGCCCTAAATTACCATCCTAGGATCCTATGATTTTGGGAGAGACGACTCACCGGCGGCCTCCTGAGTGGGCGTCCGCGGCCGCGCGCGCAGCTTGAGAGACATCCTTCTGGCGACAGCTGTGAAGGTGGGCTCCTTCAGCACGCGCTTGATGATTTCCCCAAAACGCTCTGTGCCAATGTCTGCGTGACTCAGCCGCAGTGCAAGGCCCTGCGCATTCAATCTTATTTTCTCAACGCTGCTTGCACATTTTTTTGCATACAATATCACAGCAGATTGCCGTATCGATCCAAACTGCTGCATATAAATTTGAACAATGCCGAAAACAGAGGCCCGAAACTGTAATCCCCATGCAGCTGCCTGCAGTAGATCCGTACATAACATTTATGGTTTCTTTCCAAGCTGGGTTTTTTTTTGTGCGCACCCGTGCAACGGCCTTATCGGCATTTTCTGGCTGGTCGGCGAAGAAGGGCAGCGCTATAATAGGCACGCCATGGTACGCCGCCTGAGATACGCACAAGCCCAAGTCAAAATCTACATCTATCTGGTCATATTACTGAAGGGAAATTCTCGGGCGCATATACATGCAGCGTTTCTGCTGGGACGCATGGCAATGCAGCATTTGCGAAAGGCAGTCAGTCTGTGCACCTCGTAGAGTCCGTTGACGCCGCAGTGTGACAGGAACGCCTTTGTATTGGGGTGGCCCAACACATCATTCTGAGGCAGCCATGTCGCCACCTGTCGAGCACATTAATCAAACATTGTTTCTTGATTGGATAGTGGTTCATAGAACAATACAAGTGCAAGACCGCCTGGAGCAACATTGGTCCCGAAGCATGCCTGAAGGTACTTCCAGGCAGCAATACAGATCCCAGCAAGGAACAGAGCGTGAGACAAATGAAAGCATCCCTTTTTGTGCAAGAAGATGGCTTGAATGGAAGATATGCAGTGAGGGGCAGGCACCTTGGTGTTGTTGCCCAGGTTCAGCTCTGTGATGGCTGACTCATCTGGCACCTCAGACTTGGACAGCCGCCACAGCACGCGCACCGGCAGCTTTGAGAATGCAGCCGCCATCGCCTGCCTCTCTTTCAGTCCTACATGACAAGCATAACTAAAGCCTTCAATTCCTGAAAGCTGCGCTTGAGAGTGTCTCTGTTTTCAGCCGCACATGCTTCTGTACTGGTGTTGCAACAAAGAGTGACATAAATAGAGCAGCACAGGAAATCGGCGTACCAAGAGTTGCCACGGTGCCCATTGCGACAAGCAGCACGCCGTTATCCCCTGCCCCCTCCATGAACGCCTGTTCAGGTGCATGACAAACCATCAGTGGGAGCATTGCAACATTCCAAGGAAATATGAAGCCACTGCTCTTGTTTGTTTTTGACTTAAGTAAGCAATGGTGCAACTGTAAGCAGGATTTTAAGTTGCCTGCAGAGCTCAAAATCCAAATTTCAACAGCTCTCACCTCATCCCTCACTTCACTCACCTCCAGGTCAGCAATCGCCCGGTGGGCACGTCCGGGCAGGGCATGCAAGCAAGAACCAGGCAAGAAGTTTGAATTCGAAATTTGACATGCATGCGGCCAGAACAAGGGCTGTTCACCTCGAGATTTTTGGGCAGCGGCTGGGCAGGCTCGGGCAGCACGGGGCCGATCATCTTGAGATCAGGCGGCAGTGCGCGAAGCCACTCAATCGCGAAATCTGCGATGCAGAGTGTCATGACCACCCGACGGCGTTCCCTCGGCTCTGTCGGATCTACGCCAAATCGCCGGCTGCCACATCAGCACCACCCAGACCTCAGAAACTGCAGAAGAAGAGTAAACCCATAGGTCTGTATCTTGTTTCTATGCTGCGTCAACATTCCAGTTGTAAGACAGAGTTCCACTTTTGCAGCTCTACACAGAGATCATTGCATGCATGCCAACAAATCTGAGTTAGCTGTAGCTTAGATTTGCGATTGTAGATGTCGTAAATCTGCCCATTGCCATCCTTCAACAGTACAAGTGAAGCAGAAGCAGCAAAGAAATAACTAAGGGCCACAAAAGATATGTAAATGGTGAATAGGGGCACAGCAGGGCTCACAAGGCTGACTGGACGACGGGGCGCAAGTAGATGTAGTCCTGTGCATGGGTGTTCCAGTAGGCGATGAAATTTTGCAGACGCTGCAGGAAGCTCTGCCCATGCAAAGAGCCGGATATTAGCGTTTAAAGGATTACATGTCATAATTATTGTTGTTGCACGCTTTTCCTGCAGGTGCCAGAAACAAGGTGTGACTACAGACAAGCTGCATGTGAGGTCGACACAATCCTACACCTTGTTGGACTTGCCAGATCCAAGCAAGACCCAATCCACCATGGGCACGGTGCTCAGTATTTGCAGCATCCCCCACCAGCCGGGGGCATGCAAATTACACATGAAAAACATGACGGCTACTGTGAACAGCAGTGGCGGCAGGTTGTTGTTGGTATTGAGGAATCGTCTGAGGATGCAAGCAGTCATCAGCATGCGGTAAGGGGTTGACAAAGGGTTTTTGCTCGCACCATGTGCTGGGTTTGAATGCCGCTGTCCTTCTGGGGGAGATATGCGAGAGGGTTGGGAGCGAATGCGTTGCGGTTACTATTACGCCACAGTGAAGTTGCAAAGGGCTCCACCGGTCCATGCAGCCAGAAATTAATAAAGGGCACGTCCAACTTGGATGCCATGATCTGGGCGCGAATTCAAATATAAATTCCCATTAGCGCTGCAAAAGAATGACTGCACCACCCAGCGGAATGGCTAGCGGTGCATCAGGAGATTAGGGGCTAAAGAGTGCATGCAATTTGAGGCCCAGCAGGGTTGAGGTACAAATGCTACATGCATGCTGATGTCAATATCTGAGGAAGCCAAGCAAGCTTTTGCACGAAGCCGAATTTTTTAGATTTTGAAACGAGAAAGTCACCTGAGCGCAGGGGCTGAGGTTTTCTGCCAGGAGAAGCTCGGCATCGTATTTCTGCAAACCATCATAATCTCTTTCAAAATCTGGCTTCAAAAGTCACTAAATGAGGAGCACTCCTTGCATCACTGGAGTCTGCTTGCATGTAATTGAGCAAATGACACCGGAAAATTGAACAAGATGCCAGTCACATAGGCCAGTTTGCTCTATGTGCAGCACATAATCTCCCAGGTGAGCATGATGCATGCAAGAAAGGAACGAAGATAACGCGGTGACACAGAAAAACTAGTCACCTTGAGCTGTGCCATGAGGGTCTCATTTGAGAGGATGCCATTGCAGCCGCTCACAAAGACGCTGGTGATATCCACCCCAGTTTGGATGAAGGTTTGGGGCCCTTTCAGCTTCAGACAAGCTGGATCCATGGGTCCGTCTTTCTTGGTTGGCATGCTGCACAGCCGCACAAATGCACAAATTCACTCAGTGGCGTTGAGAGGAGCACTGTTCAAACTGACGGACAGACTGAGTGCAAAATATTTAGTCCGCCCAATCTAGAGGAGCACGTGAGAAAGGTGGGACACTCGTATTATGGCCCGCCCAAATGTGAATCGAGCTGCAATAACAGGGGCTGGGGAGCTGGAAACAACATGCAATTCACAGACAGATGAAGAATAGAGACTAGGAATTGCTCAAGCAAGTGCCTGAGTGCGGACCACTCTAGTTTGCAGCCGCGCCTGAAGAGATGGAAATTTCACGGAGATTCAAACAGCGTTGGGACTGCCGAGGCCCATGAAGCCAGGAGATGGCGGTGACCTCACCTGTAGGTCAAGATCGAAAGGTCCGTCGGCTGCAGCGATTGGGCGTTGGTGTCGAGAACCAGGAACTGCAGGCATACGAAAAATGTAAGAAAAAAGGATCTTAAACATAGTTTAACTCCAACGTCGAGCTGGAGATATATTCTGTGTCACTTGGGCACCGGCTGTCGAGTACAAATTGGCTTGCTAGTCACTGCCGCTTTCCAACCCCGCAAATCAAGCATCGTGTGCATTTATCACGAATTTGCATCTCAGATCAAACCGAGGTGTATTAATTACGTAAATTCTGGGCAAGGAGCTGCATCTGTTGCACATGTCCCGTCGTCCGCCATGACGGATAGACACAGGCCTTCGCGAGAGGTTTGGATTACCTCCACTGTATGCCCACGAGCAGCGACGGCTTCTGCAACCTTTTTCATACCAAAGAGGTGACTCAAAGGCCCCGGCATGATCATAGACAACACGGTCCCGCATTGCCCATTCGGTAGGGCAGCCGACAGACAGAGACACGCGACCAAGAGTTTCACGAGCTCCATGGCTTTCGAGTGCTTACAAATCTTCTACTTTGTTCGATTGCAGCCATAGGAGCTCTGAAAGGGCCCGCCGAGACAGGAAGGTGGAAAGGCAGGTCCGCCAGTACGTCATTTTCATGAGTCAGGACGGTCCTGGCTTCGCATCGCTACAAATTGGGGAAGCAGCGGATGGGAGCGTGCTTGGGAAGCTTCCAACAGGCGAAAGTTCCAATAAAGGGCAGGGTGAGACCCAGAATGCCAATTTCGCCCTGTGCGTCTCGAGACCGAAGACGACCGGGGATTTTCGACTGCCCAATGACAATTGGTGTGTAACTTACTTACATTGAATGGACGGCACTCACTTGCAAGGCGAAGGCGCGCCTCCCCTCTGTGTTCACCAATTAAAAGATTGAATCTATCCTAATGCGCAGACAACTAAAAATGTTAATGCTTCTGAAGCCCTGAGCCCCGGCGCTGCTTTTATTTAGCTTCATGCATTGACAGACGTGCGTGAAAAGCGTGTAATAATATTAGATATAATTGACAGACTTCTGAATTATACATCCATCGCTATACATTGCCTTCTAAATTAGAGCAGATCCTTCAGTGTTGCCACCCATGCTTCAACACTTGCCTCTGTCTGACATTCTTCCTTGCAGGGCTCATTACAGCCCTTGACACCCTCCTTTCTACCTAGGGGGCCTCAGCAAGAAAGCCTGAAGCTGCACCTTAAGTGGCCTTCTTGCAGCAGCCATAGAGCACTGCACAGCCCACAGCCGCTGGGGCGTACTTTTTTTGCTGACCGCTGTGCCGTTGCTCTGTGCCTGATTGCTCTCGGAAGGCTGCACCACCGGCATTGTTGCAGGAGTGCAATCATGAGGGCAAAGGCCATCGACTCCATATAGCTGTATGCACGTGCACCAGTCGTTTGTGGACTGCCAAATCTTCAGGAGACTCTCCTCAGGAGACCACGAAGACCTAAAGTGACGCTCGGCTAATCCACTACTGTCCGGAATTCTAAGCGAGACATCACATGTACGTTACGCCAGTGCCTCAAATTAAAACTGGCGCTCTTGGTTTAGGTGACAGAGCCTGCAGGTTACATTAAATGCAGCAGCATTCAGCGTTGCTTGACGAGTCAGCCTTCAAGATCTCAACACAAGCAAATGTCTGCACCGAAGGCATTCAATACACACTTTGTACAAGCGCACCAATTCTACAGGCCATTAGCTGGAGATTATGCTGTATGTCACCGTGCGCATGCCTGGTTCTACCACTTGTTCTTGGGATGTTCATGTTATCCACCACAGCATTTCCTGCAAATTCCCAATCCTGGCATCCGGGTGATCCTTCACTGGAGGGCCTGTGTCTATGTACACATTGTACCACAGCCCACTGCACACTGCCTGACAAGTACCTAGTAAATAGAAGAGAAATCGAGGCCCATGGAACAACTGAAAGATCACCAATGAAATGCTGGCTGGAAATCTGTCTACACCTTGCTTACCAAAGCAGTCCTTGCCAGCAACTTGAGGCAGCACAACGCGCCTTGACAAACTTGCGAGTTGCTCTGGCCTCCTACAGGTTCAAACCAGGACATCACAATAGAAGTCAAGCAATTTCAAACACTTTCCAGCGCCCTCTTCAGATGCGCTCACCCGAGCTATTGCACCTGGCTAGCAAGCGCTGGCTGTCTTTCTGATACTGTCATTCTTGTGTCTGCAAAAGTCTCAAACACATTATTTCCGGGTGGTGCGTCCTACCACCAATCGATGAATCGGTCATCAAATGGTCAAGCCCCAAGTGAGCATATCCCCCGAGAGGTCATTTCCAAAAATTTTCAGCACAACAATTTACCTACCCCTATCTTACTTCTATGCCACACAAGCAGGCAGCCCATAATCTTAACATGCGCCTAGTGTAATGAATGCAGCAGAAAAGTCCGTCTGCAAGAAAACACACATTTGATTCTTGCAAGGCGCCTTCCAATACGCAAACGATCAGCAGTTGCGCCGTTTCTGAGGCACTTGCCTTCGTTGCTACGGCCTAGGAAGCCTGCAGATCTGCGTTAAGGATTGCTGCTGGGCAGTTGGAAACACTAAAAAGACACACATCCTTGCTGCAGCCTAAGAGGACTGCACATGGGCACCGTTGATGACTGCTTCTGCGCCATTGGTGTGCGGCAGGCTGCTGTAGGAAGCTGCACCCCCCTTGCTATTAGCGATGCTGACGCGGTGAGCCAGCGCGTCGCCAAGTTTGGCGCACGCCAGGCGCGCCAATTTAGCCGCGACGAGGATGACTAATGCTGCAACGACTAAGCATGCGGCCCAGACGTCCAGGGACAGGCGCACGAACAGCGGCAGGTCCTGATCCGGTGTCTGGAGGTACGCTTCCCCGTGCGTGGCCAGCACATGCTCTATCCAGTCTGCATGTACAGCAAGAGGCTTTTCTTCTCACTCCTGAACTTGATTGGCATCATCAAGGAGACACTTGCAGTAGCGGCATTGCATCTGTTTTCTGACCAGCCTTCCACCACCTGGGACCTCCAAATGCATGCATGCCCACGGTTCAGAGCTGCAAATGCTCCATAATCAGTAAGGCGTCAACGTTCAGCTTCTTTTGAAATCTGCAGCACTAGTGTAGTACTACATGAATAGTGGTGCTTTGACAACAAAGTGATGACCTGAACAGCGATGCAGGATGACTCACCGGCAGCTTCCTGAGTGGGCGTCCGCGGCCGCGCGCGCAGCTTCACCGACAGCTTCTCGGCGACTTCCTTGAAGCTTCGCTCCGTCAGCACGCGGCTGATGGTGTGTGAGAACTGCTCTGTCAGTAAATCCTCGTGGTTCAATCGCAGCGCCAGGCCCTGCATAAACAGCAGCACATCCTTCGGTCATGTATGACTGATTCCCGGCCAGCAGTGCAGCAAAACCCTGCTTTGCAAGCTCGCTGCAGCTTGCTTGGTACGGTGTCTGCAAGTCCTCAATGGCAAGACTCTGATGTGTTTTGGCAACTTGCAGCAGCCAGAACCGCATGGCAACAGACCTAGAGAACTAGCCAGGCAGTTGTGTGTGACCCACAAACACGAAGGCAAGCAAAGGAATTCTAACATGCTTGCGCAAGAGCGATAGAGAACAGCGAGAAATACACAGGCACTGATTCCAATGAAGTGGGCTGATCGTCAGAGGGCGCACCCGCCCCACGGCCTTGTCGGCATTCTCACGTTGCTCTGCCAAGAAGGGCAGCGCAATAATAGGCACGCCATGGTACGCCGCCTGAGACACGCACAAGAGATCCCTCAGTGATATTTCCACTAATACAGGATCAGAAGCAGCTCGTGTATGCAACAATTTTTGGGGCCGTCTGATGCATGCATGGAAGGCAGGTCCAGCTGTCAGATAGACAAGGCAACTGTTGTGCATTCCTCTGCCCTATATGGCAGTGGTGGAGATACAGAATTTGAATTTGAATTGGCGGGTGGCAGTCAGCGCACCTCGTAAAGTCCATTCACACCGCAGTGTGACAGGAACGCCCTCGTGCGGGGGTGGCCCAGCACATCGTTCTGAGGTAGCCACGTCGCCACCTGCCACAGGCACATTGAAAGATTACATTTTGAATTGATCTGCTACCCATGCATGCAATTAGGGATTGATTGCGCTAAAAAATAGAGTCCCAAGGAGAAGGACCCTTGTCACATGGACTGACGGTGAAAAGCACAATTACACGCGGGCCCTGCCAGAATCAGTTCTCAAGGTTCAGCTGCATTAGCATGATAATCAGTAGACTTCTCACCTTGGTATTGTTTCCCAGGTGCAGTTTTGCAATCGCAGACTGGTCAGGGATCTCAGCCTTGGACAGCCGCCACAGCACGCGCACCGGCAGCTTTGCAAATGCAGCCGCCATCGCGCGCTGCTCGGCTTTCCCTGCGCAAATTCACACACGCCAACTTTTAGATGCAAATAGAACCTGCATGAGCACCTCCGCAGCGACTCTCAGCTCAATCGCTGCGTGATCTTGGAGAAGCTGCAGATCCAGATGACAGGCGACAAATTGAAGGATATGGCGCACTTGGCCGGAATTGAGGTCCAACGAAAGTCAGGTTTTGGATTAAATTTGCGCACCCAGTGTTGCTATTGTGCCCATGGCGACAAGCAGCACGCCGTCATCCCCTGCTCCCTCCATGAACGCCTGAAATTGTCCACCCCAGAGACTGTCAGTCATTTCACTGAAGGGACACAAGGAAGTGCTGCCAGGCCTGCACAGCCAGCACCATTCAAGTGGGTCCTGTTACGGGAAGCAGGCCCGCTGACCAAGCCTTGGATATGCCAGAGCAGATTGTACGCCGGTGACAGCAATCAGACCAACAATTTCCTGGCACTTAAATCCTGCGCAATTTCAGGTCAACGAGCACTGGCCGGGGTAGCCTTGGGCAATTTTCACATGTATCCCAGGTCAGACGCAAAATTCTCAGAATTGCATGCAGCCGAAACAGGAGCCTGCCCACCTCGAGATCGGCGGGCAAGGGCTGGGCAGGCTCGGGCAGCACGGCTCCAATCAGCTTGTAGCTTGGCGGCAGTGGGCGCAGCCATTCTATGGCAAAATCCGCAATGCACATCGTCATGACCATGCGACGGCGTTCCTTCGGCGCGTCCGGATCCACGCCAAATCGCCGGCTGCATGCGCCACATCAGCGCCACATTAGCACCGCTGACTCAGCAAAGCCACACAACCAGAGCTGCACATGCGAGGCTTGCATGAATTAAGCTTTGATATTTGCTACAAACATGCCGCAGCGTCGCTCTGCTCAGCTGCAATTGATGGTGCCTGAGAGGCCAGATAAGATCAAGGTGCCCAGATTTTGGGACCCCAATGCAAGAGTCATGACAAGGGCCCGACAGCATAATAGGAGGGCATGCAAGATTATGACTAAGGACTTGAGGGGCTCACAAAGCGCTCTGCACGATGGGCCGCACATGCCAGTAGTCGCCAGCATGGAACTTCCAATAGGCGACGAAGTTGTGCAGCCTCTGCGGGAAGCTCTGCGCGCACAGCAGCGCCCAATCAAGCACTAAACTGCCCTCTTCAAAGATTTCATGATACGAGAGAGCACGATTCATGGCCGTTGAGGCAAGGCAAGCCTGGGCAGCTTCATTATTATTTTATTATTATTATTACACGCTTTTCCTGCCAAGAGGCAAGGTGCGTGGGCAGCTTTGGTGCTGTAGAAGTGCCGAAACGGAGAAGCAGAAATGCAGACATCAAGGCAGAGTGAGCGCCAGAGATGAGAGGAAATGGCTGGCTTGTCAGTGACATTTTTGTGCAGCGACATTGTGCTCATCTATGTGCACCACAAGATTGCTGATTCTACTAGAGTATTCATTTCAAGGGAACAATTTATGCGCGCACCATGTGCTGGGTCTCGATGCCGCTGTCCTTTTGGGGGAAATATGCGAGAGGGTTGGGGGTGAATGCGTTGCGGTTGCTGCCGCGCCAGGCAGAGGTCTGGACTGGCTCGATCGGGGCGTACATCTGGAAGTTCACAAAGGGAACGTCCAGCTTGGACGCCAGGACCTGCATGCATGCACAGCACCGCCATTTGCTCAGCGAGTTCTCTTTCATGCACAGCCAGGGGCCCGATACATGATACCCAGGGAACAAACCAACAGCAGTGTGCAGAAATTGACCTGGATTGAGACAGGAGTAGGCGTGGGGAACAGGAGTGAGGCTGCAGGAGAATATTAGCAGGGGGAGTAACTCTAGGAGAACTTCTCGAGTTAGTCCCCCTGATATTAACAAGCAGGTGCCTTGGGAAAGCATGGCACAGAGGAATGCAGTGCAGAGATCTGTAGCATGCATGCAAGCAGGACTAAGCACTGCTGGCAGGTGGGGAATACCCCATACAGGAATGAGGTGGAGGGTCACCTGTGCGCAGGGGCTGAGAGTCTCTGCCAGCAGCAGCTCAGGGTTGTAGTCCTGGAAGGCACAACAGAAACAATTCCAACCAACTCCTTTGTGAGCGTTTGAACTTTGAATCCAGCACTGCTGTGGACCCAGTCTAATGTATTGTGAAGTGCAGCAAATATCTTTGAGGGACCTTTCTGCATTCGGTGCATTGGTATCAGGGCCCACAGGGACGAGACAGATGAGCAAGCGTCCTTCACCTTCAGCTGAGCCATGAGTGTGTCATTGGACAGGATGCCATCGCAGCCGCTCACAAAGACCCTGGTAATGTCTGCCACGGTCTGGACGAAGTTCTGGGCGCCCTTGACCTTCATTGCGGCTGGGTCGAACGGTCCTTTGACGACAGGAATGCTGCACAGAAACAGCACTCGAGTCAGGGGGGTTGAAGATAGAGAAGGTGGCGAATCTTGGACAGGTCAAGCGCACTTGCTGAAGGGGCACCCAGCATTCGTGAGCTCTGTCAACCTTCTTTGCAGGGATCGCAACGCCGGTAGGATCATGGAAGCGCACCTGTAAGTGAGCACCGGGACGTCCGTCGGCTGCAGCGCGTGGGCGTTGTTGTCGAGCACAAGGAACTGCAGGCAGAAAGAATCGCATTGTCAGCTACTGAAATTTAATGTATGACCATGCAGTTGATGGCCACAAAGCTGCCGAATCAATGACATGGCCCCCTATCTCCGACATGAGTCAGTCCTTCAATTGGATCCCTGATCGAGGCTTCAGAATAGGAAAAGCCTCTGTAAATGAATCCAGAACCAATTTTCGCTCCCTGAAAGAGTAAAATATTCCTTAGAAACCCGAAAAGGGCACTTCATTTCTCTACCGGTACGGCTACCATATCAGCTCCTTCCGAAAGGGCAGCGAGGAGGCGGTAGCAAAGGAGCTCACCTTTACTGTGTGCCCTCGAGCAGCGACCGCTTCTGCAATCTTCTTCATGTTAAAGAGGTGGCTGAGCGGGCCTGGCATCAGCACAGACAAGACGGTCCCACACTGCGCATGCCGGACTACAATCGACAGACACAAGCAGGCCAGGATTGCCCTCCTCATAGCCATACCGACCATTTTACCAGTCTTCTTCTATTACCAGATTTCTCATGAATTGATAATTCTGTCTTGACGGAACAAAAAGGAAAGGAAAGAAGGTTCCGTCCGACATGACGTGAGGCACCTCCGTGACGTAAAAAGCATGCCTAAAGGTTCCCCATCAGGTGTCTTCACGCGCAATGAGGTGAGATGAGAAGCCTCTGAAGCAGCTGTTGTGATCACTTGAAGCTTTTGGCTCCTTCGCATCATATCATTGAAAGATTAATACTATCCTCCACGAGGGGCATCAGAAGAATGTCATCCGCAGTCAGACAGCGGGTCTACATGGCATCCAGCGCTGCAATATTGCCCATTAATGGGCGAGCTGATCAAGATAAGATCTGACTGAAGTGCTAGAAATGCGGTCATCCCAGCCTGAATTCCAAGCGGGTCATCTCTCATCGCCTTTCAACCAAACTCATTGATTGGAGCCAAGATCTACTCACTGCACTGGATTTAGAGGCAATGCACCCTTCCAGCAATCACTGGCATCAGCTGACAATGTTCACCTGTATGGTAATTAACCCCAATGGCACCTCTGGTCAATCTAGCTAAACGATTTCAGAAAACATCTCCTGCCCTGGATGAAGCCAGGCTGGAAATCAGGTGGTCACTACTGCCGAAATTTCCGTGTCTAGTACAGTAATACAAGAAATAATAGTACTATGATATTCTCAAGACAGAGTCCAGATTGGATCACCTAAGAAAAGTCTCAGTCCGCAGCGCTTGCAGCTGACAGACGCAGACACATCCAGCATAGGACGTCCAGTTCGCCTCATCTGTCCGTCTCAAATTCAAATTCGAGTCCACTGCGCGCGCTTTGCACCTATCAGACGGCTCACGTGAGTGTATCGTGCTTTGCCATTTCCATGTCAATGGTCGCCACTGTGAGGCCATATCGCGGGTTTCCAAGGCGGCTGATGGGCGCTAGCTGCTCTGTCTCAATGCAGGGCCTCCCCTTGTCATCTTCCCCCATTACCCCCTCGCTGGCATGCATCATTATGACCTCCCCGATCAGGATGGTGGCATGCGTCTTGCCCTCCCTGCTTGCAAAAAACACACAGGACTGTCAGAATCTGCATGCACGAATGAACTGGGGTGAGCAAAGCTGTATCTGTTGCTCTGTTCCCTGCTGACGTGAGCTCACAAACAGGGCATCTGTCTTGATGAAGAAAGCTGCTCTGTAAAATTGGTTTTCTCAAATTGCTGAACGCGAGGCAAAGATTCATGGCATCCTCAGAAATACATCCATCTACCCGTCTTGACAATATCTTGATGCATACTGTCTCATGGGTGCAATATATCCATAAGCTCAACACATGCAGAGCCACAGGTGCGCGCATCACAGAGAATGCACGAGCTGAAGAATGCTCACTTGTTGATGATGGGGTATTGGTGTCTCAGCACGCACTCCAAATGCACCGCTGACTCTGCAACGCGAGGCGGCTTCACCTGTGCATGGCAGTGCAGACTCTCAGATGTGACATAAAATGACATGGCGTGACATAATGTGCCTTATCACCATCATCTGACGATACAGTATATCTTGATAGGGCAAGGCCGGTCTGATGTGATTGCTCTGCAATGTTCTGTGTGTGTAAGGACCCAAAGAATATAAAATTTGGGGCCAGGGATCCACATCCTATGAAAGTGACATGATTTATGCATCAAGTGGGGTTGTGCTCACCTTTACAGAGGGCATGGGGGTCAGGTTTGCAGCCTCCCACTCGCTCTCATTGTGCTCATAGTCACCGCAGGTCACGTTGGCTGCTTCCAGCATCCAGTGGCTGATAACATTGACCACAAACTCCCTGCACACATGCAATCAGACCGTGAGCTGTTTGCAGGTACCACCTTCTCTAATGTGGCATGGCATTAGGTTCTTGTCTGTCCTGGTTGCAGCATCTTCACTTGACAGAACAGAGCGCTCATCTGCATTTAAAAATGTCACTCAAGCAGAGGTCTCACGGTGGCACATCAGGTTGTTTCATCTGCGTGCATGACAGAGTATCTATACATAAATGGCTGCAGCAAGGGGCTGAAAGAAGGCTGACCCTGTCTCGGTGATGTTCTGCTGTGAGTCCTTCATTCCGTCCCCAGGCCGCCCCCTGGTGGTCATGGCTCCAATGCACACGTATGGCTGCGCAGCAAGAAAAGAAAGTCAATGCACTGGTAGTGCAGGCCAAAAAAGCTGACAACAAGTGGTTTGAGTGGTCTGCTACGAGGCACCTCTTAACCTGCAGAGGTCAATCCCATCACATGCAAGCTGCGCACAGAATTATAATGCTGCTGCTGATCCTCCTCAAAAGGTGCTGTGCAGCAGGGAATGGATGAAGCTCCATCACTTTTCACTGTCCATCACTGAGGGCAGTTAATTCCGTTGGGTTCATGATGTGCAGTGCTCACCGGGTCACAGGACATGATGTTGAAGAAGGAGTAGGGGGCCAAGTTGCTGACGCCCTGCAGACAAAAATAAAATTTATGACAAATTCGCAGTGGATTGTTTGGCAGGTGGCCAGCTGCTTCGGTGTTTAACAGATCGCTGTCAACCTGCAAACACTAATTTTGGAGGTAGTGGGCGCAGCTCGGAAGATAATCACAAAACGGCACAGATCATGCTGCACCGTGGCTATGATGGATTAAAGAGGATGACAGGTGCGAAAGAGTAGAGCAGGCAGGCTTCGTCTAGCTCCACGTTGGTCAAACACTGTTGTACCATGCCCTGCCCAAGAAGGTCATCAGTACCTCTTTGCTGACGGTGGAGAGCAGTGCAATCGGTCGTGGCACCACAGCTGTGACGACGAAGGGGTAAAGCTTGTGTCTCCACACCTGCAGTGACCGGTGACAACGATTGATGAGCAGACGGGAGTCTTGCATCCAGCACACCCTGCAGGTCCTGCCAGGATGCAATACCACACATCTAATGAACACCAGAAATTGAGGAGATAGGACGTGCCATTTACAGGTGCGCACTTGCTGCTGACCTTATCAGGGTTGACAGCAGGCTTACCGCAGGATCAAGTGTCCTGAATGGCTGGTCTTTGTACGGCATACACTGCTTTTCTCCACTTTCTGGCGACCAGTTTGGATGGGGTATTGGTAGATGTTCAACTTTCGGCACAAGGACTGCCTCTTGCGGAGGATCCGCATCCCTGCAGCATCTGTTGCCTTAACCAAATACTCAAGTGGAGAAAGAGGTGTACACAACTGAGAAAGAAACGCAGGAAAAATAAAAGAAAACATTGCAGTAAGGTAGCAAAGGAATGGGTTCCACGCGCCTTTTGCTGTCGATGGACTGGTCGACTGCAGCAGAATCCGTGGTCCAAGCCATTGTGATTCGCAGAAACTCTCTTTGAGCAAAGTTCACAAAGCTTAGCGATCTTTGAACTTTGGGGGAGGGCAGCAAGGCCACCCGCCCTTAACTCTGCTCAAGACGTAAATTTGGTAGAGCATTTGCATTTACTACGTAAAAGCAGGGTTTTGACACGATACACCCCTTGCCTCAAGGGATTTCATTCTAGGTTTCAAATGGAGATATTGACTCAAAGCACCAAGCACAATCCTCCTTCCCATTGGCTGAAATGTATTTTTTTAAAATTCATATTGCAACGTGCAGCTACAATGGTTTCTGTCCAGTTAGAATAATCTAAGCAATTTACGATATTCCAGCGCTGCTTTTGCACGTGTTCGTGTTTGTACAATAAAGGGCCGCATGCACATGCACATGCACATGCACATGCCGTGCGCCTTCAACTTTGGCTTAATGGCGTGAATGGCCAGCGTAGCTATGATCATACACCATCCACAGTTCAGATTAACCGCTCATTAGTTCCTTGCAGGCAGACTGCAGCTGCAGCCTGCCTCGGGAGCACCATACAAGGATCACCAAGATTGCATACAGTTTTGCCAGCATTCCTGGATTGTCTTAGCTAAGCAAATGCTCCACTGACAAGGTGTGCTACTGTGCACGGCCACGTGGCCTCCGGCTCAGGCGGCTTGCACAAGCTTCTGACAAGATACAGTCACCTACAGCAAAAACAGGGATCCCCCGGATTCAAAGATTATTCCGTAAAGGGAACTGCATATTGCCTAGGAGTATTGGCCTGCAAGATGTTCACTGCACAATCACCACAATGGCTGCCCCAATCATCCACCTCTCAGCCAGGCTCTAGTCCCTGATCTTCTGAAGTGCATTCTGAGCATCAGAATGGATTCCCAGGTACCCCTTTCCTAATGATGTCTACACTGCAATTTAGAGCTTAAGAAGTGCAAGGGTCCATTGACTGTCCTGCCATGGGAAGCTGTTGAAATTGACTGAACCCTGTGTTGGCTGGCAAGACAAATTCTCTCTCGTATTGCCCTGCCTGGTCCTCTGACAAGCCAAAGGGTCAGTTCGAAAATCAGGCTCCTCTCCAGAAATCATTAAAAAAAGTGACTTGGCCGCGCGGCACATAAGGTGCAGCTGCAGCTTCGATGAAGAAAAAAAAAAGGCAGTCATTATTGTCCGCTGCCCAAAGTTCAGGCCCTATATAGTGTTGCGAGTATCCTCTCCCTAAAGGAATTAGGTGTTGATGGCAATTGGCGACGAAATCTTCTATCTGATATCCTACTGTGCCAGTGCCATGAACACCCGCTAGATCTACCCAATAAATACTGAATTCTTTTACAGTAGCTCATTCCTGCCTACCATGCAGCCCGATGTGCCTGCATGCAGTGCCCGGCGCTACTAGCGGCCTGTGTAACTCTCGCTAGTGTTCTGCACCTTCCGATAGAAAAAAAAACTTAGGCTGCCTTCTGCTTGCTGCCGTTTGAAGCTGTAAGGCCGCAGCACAGCAGCTGCAAGAGCTTGACCGCTGCATAGAGCACAAGAGCTATCGCGCCCAAAGCAACGGCCCAGACGTCCAGCGACAAGCGCACAAAGTGCGGCAGGTCCTCGTCGGGAGTGCGGAGGTACGCTTCTCCGCCCGTGGCCAGCACATGCTCCACCCAGTCTGCGCGCATCATGTGACATCTTATATGCCGACTCTTCTGACGACATGAAAAACCAAGTTTGTTGGACTGACAATGTTGAAGGACTGACAATGTTGGAAATAAACAGCAGAAGTGCTAAACAATCTCTTACTGCTAATTGGTCTTACTTGTGCAGACAAGCATCGCTCAGGCAAGATCAGCATTGCATCGGATTTTCTTATGGCAGGCCCAATTCATGATTGGACTGCAAGGTGCGGACTGCATGCACAGCATTACTATTTATCAGTCCTACCCTGGGCAGAGAACAACACCACAAGTGAGGACAGTTACTCACCGGCGGCTTCCTGAGTGGGCGTCCGTGGCCGCGCGCGCAGCTTCACCGACAGCTTCTCGGCAGCCGCCGCAAAGCTGGGCTCTGACAGCACGCGCCTGATAGTTTTGGGGAAGCGATCGGTGCCGATGTCAGCATGACTCACCCGCAGCGCAAAGCCCTGCGGCCAGCATTGCATCACGATTAGTCAATTGCATGCTTGATTGTCAGGGCTCATGAACAAGAGAAATATCAGATCTGAAGACTGTGTCATGTGCTTGACGGCAGAGGAGCCAAGAGACACACGCCCCTGCATGGCTAAAGCAGGGAATGTACAACACAGCAGATGATCGCTGTGTGGAGCGGCGCAGCATTTGATATCAAACATGCAAAACATGTCTGTAAAGTCGGCGCACCCGCGCGACTGCCTTGTCGGCGTTTGCCGGCTGGTCGGCAAAGAAGGGCAGCGCCACAATGGGAACGCCGTGGTACGCCGCCTGCAGAACATTTGCAAATTGGCACTTAGAATCCTGTGCATATTAAGACAACTTTCTCCTGCCAGGTGGCGCGCATTGAAATAGGTGTTGAGTGTTAAAGTGTCTAATAAGGTATCAGCAACAAGGGTCATGCTCTTTTTCACCTCGTAAAGTCCATTCACACCGCAGTGTGACAGGAACGCCTTTGTACGGGGGTGGCCCAGCACATCATTCTGGGGCAGCCATGTCGTCACCTGTCAAGCATGCAGAGTTCAACAATTTTGGCTACAAATGGTGAATTCTTTTATACTGGCAATATGCCGACAGCGGGATACTTGCAGGTCGTGGGCCTAGCAACAAGCAGTAATGAAAAATCAAGGGGACGGTGCACCCTGTAGAAATTTAGTCCGCACCACATGGCCAAATGGTGCAAGACATTTCAAGGGTGCAGGCACCAGCATCACACCTTTGTGTTAATGCCCAGGTTGAGCTCTGCGATGGCTGACTCATCTGGCACCTCAGACTTGGACAGCCGCCACAGCACACGCACCGGCAGCTTTGCAAATGCAGCCGCCATCGCGCGCCTCTCCTTCAGCCCTGTTTCGCGCAAAAAAAATGTTTCCTTCAATCTTCCATAGCTCAAGGATCCAGCAGTGGCTCCCCATTTGGTACACAAGCACAGTCAGCTGAAAGTCTACCAGCAGTTTTGGGATCGGCAGTGATGCCTCTGATTGCCCTGTTGGAAATTTCCCGAGCTGCTAGCAGTGGGACAGAGAGGAACAAGTCAGACTTGAAATGGATGGACAGAGGCAAATTGGGAGGAGCGCACCAAGAGTTGCCACAGTGCCCATGGCGACAAGCAGCACTCCGTTGTCGCCTGCTCCCTCCATGAACGCCTGATCATGCCGGTATGCTTTAGATGCTGACTTAGATGCCTCTAAACAGTGCACCCAATGCTGTGACAATCACGTCTCCGCCGGTCAGCACCACACATGCCGTCACAGGTGCTGCAGGTGCGCTGCAAACCATTTGGCTGGCATTGGCTTTTATGCACAGGCAGACAATCATACAAACACAAAATCTCAATAAGGAGATTTAGGAGATACCAGCTCTGTGCAAAATTCAGGTCGGCAGGCACCGGCCGTCCAGATTCACGCATAACATGCAAGCCAGTATTGGCACTCTTTTGAACTCGAAATCAAATGGCATGCAGCCAGAAGAGGAGGCTGCCCACCTCGAGGTCTTTGGGCAGCGGCTGGGCAGGCTCGGGCAGCAGCGGCCCGACCAGCTTGAAATTTGGCGTCATCGGCCGGAGCCACTCGATCGCAAAATCCGCTATGCACAGTGTCATCGTCAGACGAGAGCGTTCCCTTGGCGCGTCCACATCCACGCCAAACTTCCGGCTGCATGCGCCACATCAGCGCCACATCAGCGCCAGATTGACTAATCAGTCATTTCCTCACCGTAGCCTCATAGCACACGTAATAACACAAGTCCGATGCCAGAACTGGTCCCTATGTCACTTTCTTCTGGAGTGTGATAGCAGGAAGGATGCCAAGTCGTTGTCTGCCTGAAAGATACCCCATTTCTCTGATAGCAAGATATTTTATTGGGAACCTTGCAGATGGAGGCAGACAAGATTATACGTTGAAATGGGGGACTCACAAGAACTTGTGGACGAGCGGCCGCACTACCAAGTAGTCATCGACCTGGAAGCGCCAGTACTTGATAAAGTTCTGCACCCGCTGCACGAAGCTCTGCACAGCCACAAAATGCCATCAGTCTTTCAGATTGAGCAACCAAAGACCTCTCAACCCAGGCTGCGTCAGGCAGACATGCACGGCAATGCAAGCCTGATGCCTGCATCCCACAATACAGCTGCAGCACCCTGTCTCCGATGCTTACTACAAGCACAGAAGCACACAAAAGCAGGAATCTCACTTTGAACCCCTCCCTTCAGCAGGAGGCCTCTGCCTTTTAAGACAACGCTGTAAAATATTTCTCCCTCTGAGTAAGGAGTGACTTGTATGAATTTGTGGAGTGGACCGCACCATGTGCTGTGTCTGGATGTCAGTCTCCATCTGGGGGAAATATGCGAGAGGGTTGGGGGTGAATGCATTGCGATTGCTGCCGCGCCACAGTGAAGTAGCAAAGGGCTCTATCGGCGCCGCCAGCCAGAAGTTGAGAAATGGCACGTCCAATCTAGATGCCAGCACCTGTTTCAATTTCAAACGAAAAGTCAGCTGCCACCTGCGCTGTAGCCTCTCTATTGCCCTGCAGTGCGAGAATATCGGAATAGTGGTAAGGTAACTGCTAGATCTGTTGATTTTGTAAGTGCAGGCTAGGCATGTGCGCATGGCTGAGCGCGGTAGTCGGGTGTTGCATATGATGTGTGAGTATGCTGCGTAAACAAGCAAGCCTGGCATATTGTTGCAACAAGATAGCAGGGCATCAGGCAGTCGATAAAGCAGGTGTGACAGGGGGTTTAATTACCTGGGTGCAAGGGCTCATTGTTTCCGCCAGCATGAGCTCTGCTTTGTGCTCCTGCATGCATGCAACAGGAAGGTAAGAGATACGGATGCTCTAGCACCAAGCGCCTGTGCTTACATTGCCGCACAATTGCTTGTCTCTGATGCATCTGCCTAACGTCTGGACGCTACGCAGTCATCCGGTATCACATGCCCAGATGCAAGAACGTGTGGGCACTGGCCAGCCTCTGCCTGGTCTGAGCACACCCAAGGACAAATGGAAAATAATCTTACCCCTATGTCCGCCATGAGGGTCTCATTCGAGAGGAGGCTGTTGCACGCAGTCTCAAAGATTTCCATGATCTGGGAGATGCTCTGCAGGAACGTCTGGGGCCCAGTCAACTTCAAGGATGCCGCATCCAATGCGCCTTCACCCCTTGGCGGGAGACTGTACGTGGAAATTGGAATGTTGGTCGGCTGCAGCTTTGCAGCATCGGTATCGAGAGCAAGAAACTGCGAGCAAAATTGGCACATCAAGCAGTGTAAGAAATCCAGACATCATAAAATCAGCCGCAACGTTAGGAGTTGGTACTTAATTGCATATCCTAGACTTGCAGATTTTCAATGAACAGAATCTTAATTGGGGTAGTGCTGCCACAGGATACTCCGATGGGCTTCAAAGGCTGTGGTGGTGGAGGGCCATCCTGCTATGTACACTTCCAAACATTTTCGGATTCAAACCTTCACTGTGTGTCCACGAGCTGCAACCGCTTCTGCAACCTTCTTCATTCCAAAGAGGTGGCTCTGTGGGCCCGGAAGCACGATGGACAGCACCCTCGCGCAGTGCCCATGCGGCACTGCCACCAGCAACCACAGGCAGGTCAGGCCCAACCATCTCATGTCCATGCTTCCTGATAATCTCAGGATTTTTCCTAGAACATCTGAACAGAAAAAGCAATGCGTTGATCGAGAAAGGAGAAGGAGGGAGCAGCCGCTCGCTCGCCGCTAATGACGTCATTACAATTTCGTAAGCAGATTTTAAGGGTGAAGTCGAGTGCGCCAGACGGAGCAGTCCTTTCACCCAGGGGAGAGATTGAGATGAAGCGCATCTGCATGCATGACCCTGGTCCGTGGATGTGCACAATACCCAGACAATCAGGGTGATGCGCGTCTTGAAAAAGCTTGCAGGGGAAGATGTATGCAGTGCATGGGACCCGGCGGCGGACTCCAGGGGACTAGTCAAAGTGATCATCATCGGATGATGCCCCCCGGCGCCATCCGCTCAGACCTTGAATGGGATCACCTCACCCTCAACTCACCCCTCAACATCTCCAACATGAGCCACTCGAATTTGGACTGCAACACATTTATTCACACCAAATTAGATCCGAGCAATATGAGGATTAGCTCATGAGCATTATCATGATAATGCCATCAGTGCTAATTATCTGTTATCATCACGATGTGTGCATGCACATGCATACTGGTGAGTGAATATATATGTATTTACTGAGTCATGACCTCATGCACTAGCACTAAAGTTAATCATAGAATTAGGCCTACTAGGAATTATAGTAGTCTAAACAGTCAGTAATAGCCCGTGGCCACCAACCACACATCTGTTTTCAAAGTGTACTGTCTCTGTATGACATAACAGACTCCCTTCAAGTGCACCATCTCCCCGTAATCCCCTCGAAGGACTGCTCCGACCTAAAGACGGCCCGTTTTCCACCCACCTCGCCAATTGCAGTACAGCAGTACTAGTCAAGCACAGGGCTTGAGTCATCCTCTATAGAACACCATTGATCAATTCAATGTTCCTTTCTAATAGAACATACATACAATGAAATCAAGGTAGGCACCAGGCACGCTAATGTGCACCCTGGTGTGCTTATTTAGTCTAGGCAACATGTGGGAATCTCCACATGAGAAGAAGAAGAAGTAAAACAGGCCGCATGGCAGTCTGTGCTAAGTGCAAGACTATTATTGGAAAGATTCCTGGTGATACAGGGCAATTGCAGCCTCCTTGCAGACCCGTGATTTGGAGCAGACACAGACCTCAAAGGCAATGGTAGGCAGGCATTGCTGCTCCCGAAGTGATCTGTATTCCCTACTGAAGCCCCGGGGAACACGCTCTGAAAGCGCTGATCAAGGACACGCCCTGGCAGGGTGTCTGCCATCACATGTCATTGCTGTGAAGAAGACTTTCAGATTATCGGCCATAAGGTTCGGCGCTCCCTAAACTGAGGTGTCATGCAGCCTTTTTTGCGGCGCCATTTTCCAATGATCTGCTGAGTGCGTAAGCAATCAGCTGCGTCAGTTTACTGAAGATATAGATGACTAATGCTGCGCTGACTAAGAATATGGCCCAGACGTCCAGCGACCACAAGACGAAGAGCGGCAGGTCGTGCTCTGGAGTGCGGAGGTACGCCTCCCCGCCTGTGGCCAGCGCATGCTCGATCCAATCTGCACACGCAGACATGTCAAGACCATGTCACCTGGTAAGAAATCCCCGGCTTGCTTTGTGTGCAACAACAGAGGAACCTTGCGCAACAGGTGGAAGGCTCGAGTGATCACCACTCGTTGAAATGAGATTGGTGCAAATGATGAGAGTGGCTCATGAATTGGGTCATTTTCAGCCATGTTGCATGTCTCATATCTCACGCTGCAAAGGCAGTGGATGATGTTGCACAAGCATAATAAGAGCATGTTGCGCACCGACTGCCTCCTGCACCGGTGTGCGCTTGCGCGCGCGCAGCTTCACGGAGATTCTCCTGGCAGCTGCCGCGTAGCTGCCGTTGCCGAGAAGCTCGGCGAGCGCAGCAGGGAACGCCTCTGTGCCGATGTCACTGTGCCGCACAGGCACAGCCATCCCCTGGATCACCAGAAGAACTTATTATAGGAGTGACTCTCCAGTCATGCACTTAGTGCTGTCGACTTCACACTCGGTGCGCTGTCTGCCTGTCAACTTCTCCTGGCCTGAGGAGGCCCATGGCTTGTACTTCTTGAGACACCGCCTAACACATAGATCACTGCCACGAGGTCCTCTTGCAACCAATCCGATCAGCCAGATCCAAACGTTACTATCCCTGTTAATGGAGAAGGGGTAATAATTGTGCGCACCCTTGCCACTGCCTGCCCAGCATTGCCCGGCTGGTCCCCAAAGAAGGGCAGCGCCGCAATAGGCACTCCATGGTACGCTGCCTGAGACATGCCATGAATTGTCATCCAAATCTGGAGATGACAAATGAGCCATTTCATGATGCAGCTTTCAAAAAAGAAGCACGCAACTTCTCTGTTCCTCTCTGATCTGAGCTTAAAAGAATAATCATGGTCTGCTGATCGCAATCAATTTACAAGCGTCATGAGGTAGATTACCTCATAGAGGCTGTTTGCGCCGCAGTGTGACAGGAACGCCCTCGTGCGGGGGTGGCCTAACACATCGTTCTGAGGCAGCCATGTCGCCACCTAGCACAAGCATGCAAATTACTAAGTGCCGTCCACACCATGACTACTTACTCTTGGGTAGTCTGGTATCACATCGATAGCGGCATACTTGCAGGTTGTGGGCCTGGCATTAGTCACAGGATGCGGTGCACCATGTGGAAATCACTAACATTTTATTCCACAGCATATGGCAGGAATGGCAGGAATGGTGCAAGACAGAGAAGAGGTGTGCAACTACAAGGCACTCACCTTGGTGTTGATGCCCAGGTTGAGCTCTGCAATGGCTGACTCATCTGGCACTTCGGACTTGGACAGCCGCCACAGCACGCGTCCTGGCAGTTCAGCAAACGCAGCTGCCATTGCTTGCCTCTCCTTCAGCCCTGCACCAACACATACTCTATCGGCTGCGAATCCATTTGTATGCATTCCATCATCACATCATCAATGCAACCAGAGGCCATGTGCTTTGCCTGCCATGGGTGAAGCTAGTCAACCAAAGCATATTCCAGGCCTGTCTATTCACTACTGACAGGTGCGATAAAGTGTGGGGATAGCTGATTAGCGCCAGTTAAATCACCAGAGGACCCACCCAGTGTCGCCACTGTTCCCATGGCAATGTACAGCACTCCCTCTTCCCCAGCTCCCGCCATGAACTCCTGTGCAGCAAAACCCCCATCACTCATGAAAGCCAGCCAAAGATCCACAGTTTTATGCATGTGGCTGTGAAACGCGCGCGGGTCATTGGTCCAGCAACATATCTTGCACAGCACCCAAGCACCAATTAATTCAAAGGGAAAGGTGCAGGCACTCCTTCAGAGGATGCAGCCAGAACAGGAGGTGCCCACCTCGAGATTAGCGGGCAGCGGCTGGGCAGGCTCGGGCAGCACGGGGCCAATCATTTTGAAATCCGGCGGCATTGGCCGCAGCCACTCAATTGCAAAGTCCGCGATGCACAGCGTCAGGACCATTCGACGGCGTTCCCTTGGCGCGTCCAAGTCTATGCCGTGCTGCTGGCTGCACAGGAAATCCGATTATTAATGACTTGACCCCTGTGAAATTAGCACAGGGATTTTGTGTACTACATGAAGGCAATGCACTAACAGATAGTATTGTAGTACTCCCTGATTGGCACTCTTATGTTGTGGTGCTGGCTTCTGCGTACAAAGCCTTTTGTCAAGTCAGCCACCGCACGCAGGGCATGTCCAAAGGTGCATGGGACAAGGGTGAATCTCTGGGGCTCTCATTCAATAGACATGGAGCCCTCAGATTGATTCAAGTGATGCCACTTTTGGTTGTCATGGGTACAAGGGAATCAGGGGGAAATTGGGTCGCGCACTAGGTTTTGAGGACCCCCGGCCGCACGTACAGGTAGTCGAACAGGTGCGTCTGCCAGTACTTGACAAAATTCTGCAGCCGCTGCGCAAGGCTCTGCATGCCAACATCACCCTCCTTTAGACACAAGCACTTTTATTGCACACCTTGATAGTGACCACACAAAGGCATGCATCCCTAGACCTTCTCCATTTACACATGTAGAATCCCCGTCCACTATTAAGCAGACATGTTTTGCCACGAGTAGAAGTATCAAGACGTATGCTCGGACATGCATGCTCTACCATTGCCACTTGCCAAGGCACCACAGAACAGCACCCATGCCGTCTTGCTGCCACTCAAGCTTCTGTGGGCTTCTTTCAAGCTTCTTTACAGGCACAATCTGGCTGCAAAGTGCACAGCAGTCTACAGTGTAGAGTGAAGTTTCATGAGGCGGCAGCGCACCAGATACTGTGTGGTAAAGTCCTGCTCCATCTGTGGCACGTAGCTGAGGGGGTTTGAGGTGAAGAAGCGGCGGTTGCTGCCGCGCCAGAGGGAGGTGAGGAAGGGTTCTATCGGGGACGCGCCAAAATAATTCACAAAGGGCAGGTCGAGCCTGGACGCCAGGATGTTCACGCAGGGGAACATAGAGGTCCCCAGGAGCAGCTCTGCCCCAAAGTCCTGCATGCAACAGGTCAGCCCATGATGTCATCAAGGCTGCTGAGATTAGATTGACAACAGCTCCGTACGGGCTGCTGCATGTTAAATTGGCAAGTTTCGGGCAAGCATTGGGTGAATTGTGTCTGTCACTGAATGCTGTAGGATCCTGTGTGATATTCTGGTAGGCAGGAGAGAGAGGCAACTAGCTTGAGGAAGCCACAAGGTCATCGGCCTCTCGAAAACATTCCATGCGATCTGGAACGCCTCCATACAATTGATCTGCCTTGCTTGCGGACGCCTGCGTGACCCTCGGCAAGAAGCACTTGAGCAGGAGATGGGAAGCAGAAGCAATTTTACATCTCATAAATTTGGGCATCACCTGGATCTGGGCCATGACAGAGGCGTTGTCCAGAAGGCTGTCACAGGAGTTGCCAGCGATGGGCTGGTACTGGGCCACAGTCGCTATGAGGCTGTGCGGCCCCACTAGCTGGATGCTACCCGTAGCTGTCTGCCCCTTCCATGGACGCACAGGGTAAGACATGACATTCACATCTGTCGGACGCAGCCGCTCAGCATCCTTCTCTGCTGCGAGGAACTGCACATAGCGACACCATCGTCAGGTACCCAGGGAAGGATGGCTGGTAAGAGGTACCGTTGATTGTCGGCATCATCAGTATCCGAGAAGAGTGTCCTCCGGGGAGAAGATTATGTATTGGAACATCCACTTCAGTGCCCTGGGGTTTTTGGGGGTGCAGGCCCCACTGATGGAGGTCTAGTGCTTTCCGAAGTAAAGGGGCAGCCCCACTGGTTAAAACCGTCCTTGTATGAGAGATAGAAGGTTCAAGGATGTACTGAAGCCCTCGAGCCGATGGGCTTTGCAAGAAAATGAGCTCCAAGAGAGGCAGATGTGAGATGCTCTAGCCAATCTTGCAGATCCAAAAGGGAGGCGCAAAACGCACCGCCACTTTGTGTCCTCTCGCAGCCATTTCCAATGTGATCTTCTTCATACCAAACATGTGGCTCTGAGGGCCGGGTGTGATGATGGTGAGCACCGTTCCGGCCCAGCCATCGACTGCCCACCCCAGTAAGAGCGCCAGCAGGACGCCGTGTCGCCATGGCTCCATCCCCCTTATGGTTGCAGAATAAAGACGATCAGCATTGACAACTGAGCCACATCCTCCTGCTCCTCGTAGCGTCAGTGTGTGACGTGAATTGGCCTTGAGTCATCCATACCCTGCACAGGGCTTTCAAGCAGCAACCTGATATTAGAGGTCCGTTGCGAGGGTCGAGGTTCGGTTAGTAGCATTTCGAACTAGAAAACTTCGTGGTAGAGCTCAGATCAGTAACATCAGCGTGATGCGCGTGCATCCTTCCAGATTTCGTCGCCCAGAGTCGCATCGTCTAGACTCTCGCTGCGCCGTGAATGCAGCAGCAGTTGCCGCATGGATGTTAGGACAGCGGAGGTAGCACTAGATGGTCTCGCCTAGTACACTGCGGGTGCTCCTGGTGTTCGGAGTTGCAGCGGGGTTGGTTCAGTCAGGCTCGGCAGCCCAGGCGAAAGTAGAATTATACCGAAAGAACAGGACTTTGGATAAGAACCCGGCACGGTCGTCGCGAAACGTACTCTGTGAGTGTCCTAGCTCCTCCTTGGCCGGCATGGCTCGAGACGCTGTTCAGCCTGGACCCGGCCCTAGCTAAAATATCTATTGATGTTGAGATCAGAATGGATGGTTCCTTGTTTCTGCTATTTGAGGTTTCCAGGAGGGACAGGTCCGGGCGAGCTCGTGGACATATAGTGTGCCCAAGTCCCTGTTAGCCACTGGATGCGAACTTCATTTTGCAGTCCACTAGGCCTGCTTCTTTGTGCGGGAGTTGGTTGCTGTCATAGAACTCAATTGGGGGCGGGAGGATATTGAATACGTTTCCTTCTGCGCGCAGACTACGGCAGTATAAAGCTTGGGACGCCGTCACAGGAGGTGACCGTGTGCTTTGACACGGGTTCTGCAGACCTATGGGTTCCCTCGACCGAGTGCAACAATCCTTCGTGCCTCACCCACAACCGCTTCAATCCTGCACTGTCACCCACCCACCAGGTGGGCCTTTCACCAGCACTTCTCTACCCCTGCAAATCCCTGCATGGACAGACGTGGACAATCCCAACAAGGACACACACCACAATCCTTGCATGCAGCGCTTTCTCCTAAAGTTCGAGAAATTTATTGTCGATAAATTGCGCTGAAGCAACGTGCAGGCTGTTGGGTGTTTTTTCAACTGCTAATCGTGGCATGTGTGGTGGCAATGCAACAGGAGACCGGGGGAGAATTCAGCATTAAGTATGGCACCGGCGCGGTGCATGGCAATGTCGTTACAGATGTACTGCAGCTGGCAGAGCCTCCAATAGTGGTGCCAGACCAGGGCTTCGGCTTGGCGCAGGACCACTCTGCTGACTTCGCCTCAGCTTCCTGCGATGGCATTTTCGTGAGTGCCCGTCCGCCCATGCATCCTTGCATGCCCCTAGTTTTGCTATCAGGAGCTTATGTCAGCCAGTTCCTATCTCTAGTCTACAATACTCAGGTCCTGAAACAAAAAGCCTGTAGATTGCACAGAAACCCCAACTTCATTGCCTCAGCCTCTGCTGCAGCGGTGTTTGCTTACATCATCTGGTGATGGGCCGACGCAATGGCTCTGGCATTTGCTTCCTTTGGATGTTCATTGTCATGACTGATTTGAAGCTTCAATTCGAATTATCTCACATCTCACTGCGGCTCAACCCTGCCAAGGGGCTGGCGCAACTGCATCTTCCAAAATGAAATTCAAACTTAGCTATTTGAGGTTACTGCTCCTTTTGTCGCAGGGGCTGGCGTTACCGGCGCTGTCAAAGCAGGGGCAGCTGCCTGCGTTCTTCCGCATGCTGGAGAGCGGCTTGCTGGACGAGCCGCTGTTTTCCATCTGGCTCTCACCGGATCCAACCCTGGAGCCGGCCGGCAAGATCCTGTTTGGCGGCCACAACCCGGCGCGCTACACCGGCGAGCTTCTGGACCTGCCAGTCATCTCCAAGAAGTGCGCGCACTGCCCCTTTCTGATATCGTATGTGATTTGCAAGCCTCATTCTTGCATGACATGCAGCAACAGCAGCAGAGTGCTCAGATTGCTGCAAAGTGGGATTGCCTGCTCATGCCTACCCTGTGCCCTACGCGGGCGACAACATCTGGTGGTGTCTAGCTGGCATAAGTGACTGGCAGAATTGTGAGTGCCGCGGCCTCTGCAAGCAGTCATCCTTGACATTTCTGGACCCTGCACTTCGGATGAGAGAATATGTCTGAGAGTGATCGCCCGTGGCAGTTCATGCATGAAGCTGGTGGTCAGCTATTGAGAAGAAGAATGAAAACGATGCAGCGAAGTGAGGGACTGAAGTGGGGTTTCTGTTGTTGCTGCCCAGGTACTGGATGGTGGCGCTAGATTCGATGGCGGTGGATGGGAAGATAATCCAGGGGCTCCAGGCGGACGGGGCCATTATGGATACAGGGACCTCACTCATAACCGCCAGCGCCGCCGATGCAGCCACCATCAACGCGGTGCGTGATCTCACAGTCACTCCAATGAGACTGCTCCTCTGCAGAGCTCAATTTGAGGTGTTCATATTTTTGAGAGCAGCCTTTTCGGGTATGTGCTTGTGTCACCTTATCCTTTGCAACACCTGCAGCAGCCTGTTAGTAAAAGTGCTCAAGCACGAGTAGTAGTCTGCATCGTCCTTGCGGGTCAGCTGCGGTTCATCTGCACAGGCAGTGCTCTGCAGCGCAGGAATTGATGCTGAGATGAAATGATTTTATTAATTATTTGCCTTTTTGCCATCTGCGTTCAGCATCTGGACACCCAAGCGCGCCAGCTGACAAAGTGATGGCTTGTCTGCGTGCAGGCGATTCCCGGGATGGTGTTTTCGGCGGATACAAAGACATGGAGGGTTGATGGTGGGTGTGCCAATGTGGACGCCATGCCGGCAGTCACCTTCATCATGGGAGGCAACCAGTTCTCACTGGGGCCACGGCAGTACATAATCCAGGTGGGTGCCACCGCTCGGCTTTGCTTCAGTGCACAGCTCTACTTACAGAAGCAAGAAAATAAGACAAGCTCAGTGCTGATACTGTAAGCAGCCAAAGACTGAGGCTACGTAAGGACCGGGTAGGGTGACAGATGAGCCATGCAATCGGACATATTTCAATTGCAATGTTTGACGAGCACTGCACAAAAACAGACAGTCACATGTTCCTGTGTTGAGCAAGTTGTGCTGGGGAGCAGGTGGGGAGCGGGGACGGGATGTACTGCATGTCGGGGATAGTGGGCAATGGGCCGAACGGCAAGATGGTGATAGGGGCGACGTTTCTGCGGGCGTACTACTCCGTGTACACGTATGACCTGCCCACGGGGAACGCCTGGGTGTCGCTGGCGCCGGCGGCGCTGGACGCGGGGGGAGACTCGGAGGGGGCCGTTATCAAGCAGGACGCGAAGCAGCAGGGGGCGCCCGTAAACGCCACCTCGGTCTACGTCACGGCCAGCCGCGCCGAGATCGCCGACCGAGCGGCCACCGCCGCTGCCGCGTCTGCCGTGGCCGGCAACTTGACCGCCGGCCTGGCCGCGCCGCCTGCAGTTGCGGTCTCACAGATGGCCGGGATTGCCGCATCCACCGCGGCGGCGGGTGGCCGCAGCGCGGCCGGAGCTGGGGCCGCTCTGGCCGTGCCGCCGGCGGCGTCCGTGTATGGGTCATGGGGCCCCGTTACGGGCGGGCAGGCGACCGTGGCGAAGCCGGCGATGCTAGCGCCTGCGCCGAGCCGGGCGCCGGTGTCGGACGCGCTCACGTGGAGCAGCGCTGCCATCTCCACGGGGAAGGAGGCGACCGCCTCGGCGCACGGCTTGCCGGCCGCCGGCGCTCCCGCGCCGGGGCCGGCCAAGGCCGCCACCGTGCCCTCCGCCGCGCCGGCACCGGCACCGCAGCCAAGGAGCAGGCCGATGGGTGCGGCGGCTACGGCATACTTAAGGGACACGACTTCAGAAGATGCGGGCAGCCCCATTTGGGCGCAGGCGGTGGCCCCATCTGCGTCTGTGACTGCCATCCGCAGCTTTGGCGCCATGCTCAACGGCCGGAAATTGCGCTTGTGACACCTGTAGTTGCGCTCTCAGGGGCACTAGCAGCGGCAGTACTAGAGCAAATGTTGGAGATGTCCAACGTGTAGATCTGTGCAATGTGACCTTCAGTATGGTAATATTTTGTCCTGATTCCAGGATGGCGAGAACTGCAAAGAGGATTGCAGATTGAGATTTAATTGTGTCATGTTGGAATGTCAGGGGTTGCTGTAACACTTAATTACAGCTTGCAAAATTTGTCGCGGCGTCATTTTTGTTGTGGACCGTGCGTATGCATGGGAATTGGCGCAGCATTAGAAACGCGAGCTTTCTCTACTTAGGTGCAAATGTCAGAGCTGCAGCTGACTTTGCACCTAGATAGTTTTTCCATGGCTGACAGGGCGGCAGGGCTGCTCCTGCCTGGTTGGTTGTGCGATGAAAAGAACTTTAAAGGACTGTTCGGCACAAGAATGACGAACTGCAATACCTGATCAAGCGACTGGCTTGATCCAGTAGCTGGCTCCTCAACTCCCCATTATGATGGAGCCGTGGAGTCTGTTTGAAGCTGGTTCCCTTCAACTTGATGCATGATTGTGTACTTGTCTTGCATGTTATTTCATGGTGCATGTGGTGCACGCAGCGTTTCTGAGCTGCTTGCCCTGCTCCATGCCCTGCTGGGCAGAAGTGAGCCATGCTGGCAGTCTTGAAGGCTCAGAGAAGGCGTCCTAGGTCATAAAACGTTTGCATGCCTGACCTCGCTTAGTACAGTTTTAAAATATGTTGACAGTGTGCATCACTTTGCCTCGTTGACAATGTGCAAGTGCAGCTCGAACAGGCTGCAAGCCTGAGCCTTGTAATCTGAGAAAGCGTTAATGCCGCTGTGACTAATGATCACCACCATGATGGCCAGCATGCATGCCAGCTAGCTCACGACGGCAATTCCACATGCAAGGGCCGGCCTTGAGCAGCTGCGCAGATTTCTATCAGAAAATTATGAAGTCAGTTATATCCGAGACTTACTAGGTTTATTAAACCTTAACAAGTGCATGTTCCATGCTGTACACATCTGGCTGCACAAAAGCAAACGGCAAGCAGGCTGCATGCATCTGTAGACTTCTGCCATCAGCTGCATGCAGACAATCATTGACATGATGTCTGCCAGAGATGTTGACAAAGGTGGGGCTCTACCTAGCTGCCTCCACAGTCTGGAGTCCACATGAGCACCTTCAAGATATGGCTCCAGAGCTTCGGAATTCCGAGTACTCTTAGATTCTCATCAACTTCTTCGCAGTTCTGGGGACACCCTGCTGAACACCTGCGTACAGGTCTTCATACATCATAGATCATGGCGAAAACATCTGGGGAAATCCTTGATGGGGACCATGCAGAGTGGACACGGAATAAAGTGTCCAAGATTCTGCCTTGGGCTCTTTCTCCACCCAACTTCTCTCCCTCCTTCCCCAGGTCAGACGGCGACCCGACTCGGCCGAAAATCAGTTCTGTCCCTCGACATTCAGCGTCCATTAGGCCGTCTTTGAGCTCTGAAGTCACCCATCAGGCCCACCATGAGCGCTCGAGAACGATAGCTGGTAGCTCCATCGTCCAGCGCAGCAGCGGCGCCAGGTTTTCCCCAGACCTGGACGTAAAGTTTCGGCCGTGCGGGGCAATACAGGCGTGGACTCCTGTAATTGCAGGGGGTTTCTTCCTTTTGACAGCACAGATCATCGACGATCAGCCTGGCCTGCTGCGTTGCGTGGGACGCAGGAGGTCAAAGGGAACGGCTGGCGTTGTCAGCACATCAAAGATTGCCTTTTTAGCGCCTCTCCCGAGAGACAGCTGGCAGTCAGGTATTCCCTTTTTCCAACCGCAGTGAGCATTTTTACAACGCTCTGGTCATTCTAAGGTGCATGGCAGTCCTCCTGCATAGGATGACTGTCTACAAACACACATCAATGTCCACTAGCAATACATTAAGACCAAACATTTTAGGAAGTATCTCAGCAGCATGTTTCAGTCATTCCTGAGTGAAGATCACTGGTGTCTATTTTAATCAAGCGGTATCGATTGTGTTGAAAAGGCTCACAGGGACCAGCGATGCATTTGCTTGGAAGAATCTGGAAGGACCCTTGGAAAGGGTTCAAATGCAGAGTTGCAGCGATGTGTCGTATCAAATGGAATGTGTTTGGATGTTGCCAGGTCATCTGCCGTGCATCCTGGAAGCCTCAGCTCCACCTGAAAAGAGTCTAGGTGAGGACCCCCATAGGAACTTTCTTTGAATCGACTTGCCTGAGGAACAGTCAAGGGGCGACATGGCACTGCCCCTTATCATATCAGACGTCTCGACTATGACCTACTCACTGCTCTTCAAATCGCACATCCACGAAGTCTGTTTGCCAAGGTCAGGGAGCTGCATGGAGGACCCACTGTTGCCCAACATCTGTCCAAGGTTGAATGCAGAAGGAGGTGACAGACGCTTGGCTGGTGCGCAGCATGAGAGAGAGTGGGCTATGAGCGCCGCGGAGGGAACATCACCGCCTGGCAGCGCACCTGCGCCAGCAACCCCTGAAGCATGGGGCGGCGCCGCACGCTTGCGCACACCAGTTTTGAGCCTACGCAATGCCATGGAGCAGCAGGCCCAGGTGTGCAGCCATTTACAGTCTCATGCGGCTCAAGTCCTGGATTAAGAGGGCACATAGATATACCCCCTGCCACCCTTGGGTCATAAATGGAGAGCTGGCGGTGGTGAACCGAACGGCTTACAGCATGTGGCATGTTCGACATTTGGCTGTTTGTGACGAGTGGTAACGGGATTTCCTGACACTCTTGTGTGTCTGCTGCAGCTGCAAGCAACAACGCCCCTCTCCTACATGCAGCAGCTGCAGCAGCAGCAGCAGGAGAGCAGGGGTGACATCAGCGGCTCCAGCAGGCGCTTGCCACAGGCACAGGATGCCCAGGGGTGGATGCAGGAAGCCCTCAAGACCCGCCGCGATGCCCTCACAGGTACCTACTCTGACTTCCCCCTAGCCCCTTACGAGCACATCATAGAGACAGACTGCTCCCTCAGAGGGTGTGCCGTGATCACCGGTTATTGCAGCTGGCACCTAGCTGCATCTCAGATGAGAGTGTGTGCTGACTACGATATCGAACAATGGGTTCCATCTGGTTATGCCATGGGGAACTGCATATTGTTGTGATGCTCAGACGCGTGACTGTGCTGCTGCAGGGCAGCTGCGATGTCAGCTGTGCGCGAAGGTGGTGCCGGATCACAGCATTCTTGCTCAGCACCTGAAGGACAAGCACGGCGGAGATTCTGCCGAGGTCAGCGCCGGGGGGCCTCCCGAGCCCAGCCTGACTTTCAGCCTGGCCGATCTGCTGCTCGCACAAAGGTACTATGTGATGCAATACAAGTCCCTTGATCATTTTGCAACCTCTGATGTCAAGGCATTCCTTTCGGCTTTTTCTGTGTGGTCCTAAGGGATAAGATAGCGAGTGGACCAGAACGTTCCTATGACTGAGGCTCTTGCAATCCTTGTAACTGTATTGAAACGCTTTGCAGACCTGGACCCTCCAAGGCACCGGCGTGGGCGCCGCCGCAGCTGACGGCAAAGCAGCTCCGGAGTGTGAAGGGCCTCGTGCAGGTGCGGCCGTCTGTATCTGCAGACAGAGGCTTGCTCCATGTGTAATAGTCACGATGGGCAATATTGCACTTTCAACAACGAATGGGGCTCTTGCATGTACTAGCGGGACATTACAAGATGGGCTGTGGCTGCGATTGAGCGATGAGTAAAACAGGCCGCGGGGTTGCCCTAGCTTTGCACTGGGATGGCAGATGACAGAGCGCCTGAATAGAGAAATTACTGTGCGTCAGGCGTACCCGACGAAGAAGGCGCTGGCGGACGCATTCAAGGGGGGCCGGCTGCTGGCGACGGGCAAGAAGAAGATGAGCCGCTTAAAGCGCATCATTCTGCGTGAGCGCGCCAACAAGGCGTTTGCCGACGCATCGGCTGCCGCTGAGTCAGCCGCCGCCGCGTCTCGGCTGGCGTGCGCGCTGCGGGACAACATCAGGGAACAGCTCAGGGTGCGCGGCTTGCCCACCCCTTTGGGTTCTTAATCCTTTTGAGGAGGTGCCAGCTTGACCTGCTTGAAAGGAGAACCTGGCAGGCCTGCAAACACAAGCGCCAGTGGACAGTACGGGTTCTATTCAGATGAGTGAGGGGCCAACAATAGCTAGGGGTCTAAGAGACCCAGTGAACTAAGTATCAAGCCCTGAAGTGGTCTCTGGTATTGCAGGTAGCAGGGGAGCAGCTGGTGCTGGAGCAGAGAGGCAGTGCCATGCCTGACGCCTCCGCCATCACGCAGCTGCAAGTGCTAGATGTTGCCGCCGTCGAAGCAGATCGGCGGTTGCTCGACGCCGAACGGTGCGCCGCTCTTTGTGCCCTTACTCTTTCTCTCCTCTATTTTCCCTTGCTTGGTCCTGGAATATCGATGTGAATTGCTGAAGCATGCTAGTTCTTGTCCTCTCTTTTTTGACAATGCCTGCACTGATTCTTGCATGAGCGTTGCTCATGGCCAGGGCACACGGTCAAACACATGGCAGAGCTACATTTGGCGTACATCCAAGAAACAGGTGGTGATTTGTGTTGCTCCTGGGAACCTTCACGTTTTGGTTGCTCCTGATCCTGCACCTCACAACGAAGAGAAAGGGGGTTGATAGGAAGATCTGTGACCAACCTCACCCCTACCTGCTGCGCTCTAACACCAACCAGCCAAGGGTGATTCGATGTGTTTTGGGGGAGTTAGGAATAGACACCTCACAAATTTTTGTGTTTCCGGCCGCAGGAAATTGCGCGAGGCAGAGATGGATCTTGAGAAAGCCTCGACCGAGCGCGCGCGCATCTGCAACGAGCCTGCGGCGGCCAATGATGAGCAGCCGCCACAAGGGGGTGAGGACGCTGACGTGGCAGGGGCTGACGAGGCCGCTGAGTCAGGCAGTGCGCCTGAAGTGGCCGCCTCGCAGCCATCTAGCTCTCAAGGTGCACACCTCTTATCTCATTCTTCTGCTAATCAACTCCCTGATATCGGAAGGCTGCAAATGTGGCAAATGCTTGTGTTGATCGTCTGTATCAGTCCAACAGCTAGTGTAGAGGGGCCTGGTAAACGAGGGAATTTGACATGCTTGGAACTGAGGAGGAAGGGCATTTGCAGGAGGAGGAAGCAAGGCACAAACAGAGGGAGAAGAGGCGGCGGATGGCAGCGAGCGCATGCAGCTGCATGCGCTGCGCGTGGCGACAGATCTTGGCTTTCAGGGGACCGACGGTGCTGAGAGTGTTGACGGCTTGGACGACTTTGAGGATGTTCTGGTGGGTGCCCAGTTTTCATGTGCTCATGGGACTCCTCTATTGTTGATCGTGGCTTGATCGTAGTGCCTTGCAGTTTATCCTGAGGACTCCACACTGATCCAAGGGGAAATTTGGGTCAGGCGGCCTCCTGAAAGCTTTCACTTTCAGGAGGCCGCCTCACACCGCGCATGCTCGATGCTGCGCGGTCACTTTGATGCTCGCACCCAGAATGCTATGCTTTACAAAGCAGGTAGAAGAGTTGTCAACGGTCCTCTTGACTGTTCATATGTGCCGATGCAGGCGACTTGGCTGCACGCTGCCCACGCAAGGGCTGTGAGCGCCCATTCAGACTCCACAATCTGGTCCGAGCCGTCAGCGCCACGTGATGCACCCAGAGCCCACGCTGCTGCTGCTGAGGAAGGGACCCAGAGCGAGCAAGTTGCTCCGACTGAGGCTCCCATGCAGCAGCACCAGCCAGATACCACTGCCGCAGCTGGTGAGACCGGCTCTACTCCGGCGGAGGATGACTCACCCAGGCAGCCACCGCCAGCCTCTGCCATGCTGGCAAAGAACGATGCACAGGTGGCTGCTGGACCACCAGCAGAAGAGAAGGAAGCAGAGAAGGTAGAAGAGGAAGACGAGGAGGACGTGGACTTGGGCCCGGACGATTGGGATGACATTTTGTCGGCCTGGATGGGCGCTGTCGGCCTGACAGACATGCTGAAAGCGTCGCAGCCGGCAGAGATGGCCACAGGTGGGGACACCATTTCATTTCTCTACTAAGACACAGCAGTCGCTGAAAAGCATCCGCTGCATCTGATGTGCATCTTTGCAGTGTCTTTCGACCCCAGGCTAGCCGAAGGAATGCGCAAGCATATGTTGCGCTAGCAGAAACGGTGCAATTCCCTATTTGACTCGCGACTATGCATACGCCAAAGTGCACTTGCACACCCCTGACTTGTGTGCGGCTGTGCTTGCAGCTACAGCCTCGGACTCGAGAACCCAAACTACGGTGGCAGCTCCACCCGCGCAGCAGCTTCAGGAAGCTGCGCCGCAGCCGCCGCAGGACAGCGGATTCAGCGCGCCGTACAGGGGCGACTCGCGATCTTTGCAGTCCTTGCAGCAGCAGCAGCCGGCGGCTGTCAGCACTGGATTTGCGCAGCTGCAAACACCGGGGCAGCAGCAGCCTCGGGACCAGAATGCTGCGCTGGCAGCGCTGCTGGGCAGAGGGAACTCTGCGGGAGGACAGCGCAACGGCGCTGGCCGGCCGATGGTCACCGTCGTGCCGCAGATGGACGCGGCCACATCGAATACGCTGCCACTGCTCGGCCATGGCCCCGCGCCCTCCCAAGGTGCCTGTCCTGCACAGGAAACCTGCTCAAGGAGTGGGAGCGCTTGCCTTATCTTCTCATTTGTAGAAATTCCCAATAATGGCGAATCATGTGCGCACTGCTTGTGTGCACATAGACCTGATGATATGGGGAGAAGCCCGAAAATGACAAGATTGGAGAAGTGGTTCTCTACATGCATGGTTAAGGCTGTTGAGGTTGGCGACGGTGCTGGTGGAGTTTAGCGAGAATGCTTAGGCATCAATCAGGCATTGTGACCTGTGTATTCCTAGGTTTGATTGGATGCTTTCCTTGCTGTTGGGTTGTCAATGAATTCAGACTTTGTTGTGTTGGCATGACTGGTGCCCAGTGATAGTGCATCACAAGAGATCAACTGGCGCTTTGGATATTGACTGGCATGTGCGCAAACTGCAGGCATGCGAATGGCGTTGTCCGTAGCATCCACCGCTCAGCAGGGTGACGGGAGCGGCTTGGTGCGCGATCCCCGGGCTTTGCGCAACATCCCCGCATGGCTCAACTCAGCCGATAGCGATGATGAGTCGGCCGTCAGCGAGGCCATCGAAGGCACCAGCCCGCCATCAGTCGCGGCTGCCCCACAGTCCTTAAACCGCCCGAGCGCCTCCGACTCCCCGCTGACCGTCGCCAGCCTCCCGGCATCCCAGGTGCTTGCATGGGCAGTCTATCTAATACCCTTGCATCTCTTCCTGCCACTCAGAGCATGCTGGCTCAATTTGTGTATTCTAATCCCATTGAGCTCACATGGCTCCGCAGTCTCCCCGCCCCTCATAGCATTGTAAGATACAACATGTAGTCAAACAATTGTAGATAAATCCATTGCATGTGGCGTCTTGTCTCCATGTGTGGGTCAAGCTATTATGCCTCGTTGCCCATGAAATGCTTCACGGTCAATGATACCTCATAGCCAGTATAGTAGGACTGCCCAATAGTGTGGGATTACTCAGGACCAGTTCCGTGTTGCACAGGCGAGTGTGGGCGCGCATGGCGCCACGAGCGAGCCGGCGGCGACGGCGGCCACGGGGGCGTCCAAGCAGGTGGGCCCTCAAGACCCGCTGCGCCGGGCTCCGCCTCCCCCGGGATCCACCCCGATGGTGGTGTCCGACATGGAAGCGCAGTGGCGCGCCAGGCTGCAGGGGCAGAGCTTCAGCGTGGAGGAGATGATCGAGCAGGGCTTGCTGTTTGCCGGCGACAACCTCGGCGCTGACTCGCCAGCCAGCAGCTGCCCAGCCAGCCCCAGCCGCTGCGCTGCTGCCGACACCGTGAGTCTCGCCTGTTGAGACCGGAAAGATAGGGTTAATCCACCGGGTCACCCTCATTTGTGGTGCTCGGTGGATTGGCGACTCATACCTGCCCTTGCATGCCGCCTGCAGCATGGGGGCCTTCCGGGGATGATGGGGTCAATTCTCTGGGACGCCCCCATGCTAGGCGCCCGGTGGATTGGCACCTCATGCCTACCCGTGCATGCTGCCTGCAACAGACCCCCACAGCTGACTTTTTCCGCTGGCTGGTACTTACAAGACCATGTGGCTCATGCCAACATGCTGGGTGTCGCAGGGTGCTACTGCTGCTGCGCAAACGCTGGAGAGCTCTCAGGCGCCTGCCTGTGCCGGCCCCTCCTCGTTCGAGATGGCCTTGTCTATGCCGCAGCAGACCGACCAGGTGAGATCCTCTGCCTGGATCCCCTGCCATACGCTAAGCAGACAGAGTTTCAGGGCACCACCATTGTGAGTGCTACATGCATGGGTGTCACAGCATCGTGCTCTGGGGTACTACAGAACTCCAGTGTGATGCGGAGCAGCAAGTTGGGGCTGCAAATCGCAATCAGTGTGCATGGTTCCAATAGTAGCGACTGGTTTCGCACGGCGTGCAGGGTGAGCAGGATCTGATTGTGTTGTCTGTGCGCAGGATCGCCTGCTGCAGGGGCTGCAAGGCGATGCAAGTGTGGATGCAGCGAGGCGGCGCGCCCTTGAATCCATCCTCCAGGTGCGCTGGGGCCTGAGAGTACCTCCTTCAAGGTTGTTACATGCTTTTCGTACATGCTTGTCTTTGTTTGCACACAGGCCCTGTCCTGCTGTTATCACTGTGGGTGCATGGTGTGCAGCACGTCTGTGTGCAAATATCATCATTCTGTAGTATAAGGTGCAGAACATGGCTGTGCTCACCAAATCAAATTCTGAAATGCATGTTGAACATCTGTATCTACATGTCCTGCAAGGGAAGAAAGTCAAAAGTTCTTGCCAAGCCCGCTTGAGGGCAGTCACTTGCTGCGCAGAAACACAAAGCACCGATGCAGGCGTCCGGCGCGGGCGCGTTCCCCCTCATGGACCAGCTGCCGCTGCAGCCGCACCTCATGCCGGGGGCTTACCAAGACCACCAGCTCGGCCGCATGCACAGCCAGGGCCTCCTGCAAGCCTACCAGCAAGTACGCGCAAGCTGCCCGCACCCCCCTGCAATCATCCCGAAACAACCCAGTGGTGGTGGCTGCAATCCTTATTGTGTTGATATTCTCCATATTTGGGACAGCCACGGATCCTGCGGCAATGCCTTTATCTTCTGGGTAATCCTTAGCTAAAGAGGCCACGTCTTAGCCCATATTGCATGGGATCCACCGTCACCAGCGTGCAATAAAATTTCCCCTTTCTGTACTGATGGTCAAGGGCGCATCGAGAAGGGTTCATTAGGTGCAAAGGCTGATGCTGTGCGCTGGGGGCTGCAGGCGCAGCAGCGGCAGCAGATGCAGCAGCAGGCGCTGCAGAGCCCCTTCCGCTCGCTGTCAGCCATGGACATGCCTCTGGCCCCGCGGCCGCTGCTGGGCAGCCTCTCCCAGGATCCCCTCTCTCTGGGGGACCCCTACGGCGTCCCCGGCCTCTCCTCCCCCCACGACCTCCCCCTCATGGAAAATCCCTACGCGGTGAGTGCTGGAAACTTCGCCGTTTCATCTTGGCTTTGAAGCACCGTCTGCAATCACCGGAGGTTCAGGTCTCTTGGGGGGGAAGATCGTTGACTACAGCTGTGTCAGTCACACCCTGGTGGCTTGAAGCGGCGCCGGTCTTTTTAGACAGCTTCCAGCATGTCGAAGTCTACCGCTGTGCGTTCTTGAACATGTCGCTTGAGCACTGTGATTTTTGCGCAGGCCATGGACTTTCTGAGCCAGCAGCAGCTGCCGAACAAGCGCCACGGCTGGCCGACACCCCAGGAGGAGCAGGGCACCTTTGGCAGCCACGAATTCACCTGCGAGGTCAGTCCCCTTTCCAATTGAAGTCTTTTGCGCACAAGCAGCCTGGCTGCAATCCAATGGCGCTGTGCTGTACTGCTCGTGCGACCCTGATCCTGTTGTTTAATGTCTTTGCGCGTTTCCACTTCGATTTCAGTCGTTGCCGGAGGCTGCTCGCCCGATGTATCTGAGGCAGAAATCTGTCCGACTCGCGAATGATGATATCCATACGCGAGCAGGTGTGCGGGGTGACATGCTGCGGCCTGGTGAATTTCGAGCAGCACTGCTCCTCGAAGAAGCATCTGCGCCGCGCGGCGGCTGCGGCCGGCGCGCTCGCCGGCGGCGGCATGGCGTCCGACTCCACCGGCGACGAGCGCAACACCACCTATGTCGGCCTTCAGGCCCAGTGCCGCAACTACTGCAAGCAGGCGCGTGGCCTTATTGTTCCGTTCACTCAATTATGGCTTGCATGTACCCGCGATGCTTTGCCACCTACTGCAGTTTAAATCCTTGCCATCTGATTTCCGCGCTGCTTCTCCGTCTGGTGCTCATGTCCGCATTCTGATGCTGTCAGCTGTTTATCCAGGTACAGGAGGAGTCTAGACTTTTTCCTTGATTGTCTGGATATCACAGTCGCATTGTGTGCCTCAAATAGGTGTTCCCCCCGCTCACTGCGGGATGCAGCTCACATTGCCGCTTGCATGCATGCTAGCAGGTGCAATGCGCGTCTTGAGGGGTGAGTTGTGTCGCGTGCGCAGGTGATCAGCACAGAGCTGAACCGGGCAGTGGTGGAATTGCTGCAGCAGCTGCTGTTCTGGCAGGAGCGTGCCAAAGCCTCCTCCCCCTACAACGTCACCAAGCGCAAGCGCCTCGTCTCCGGCCTGAGGTGCCTTCCTCCACCGCTCCCATGCCTGACACCTTTAGGGCTGTCGGCTCGTGCAAGGACATGTCTTGCATGGCAAGACCTGTCTGTATGGGGCATGGGGGTGCTTCTACTGTATGCATATCCAGACTCTCAAGAGGGTGGGGCAAGCAGGTCATCATAACCGTGGCACCTCATAAAAGCTGGCCTGCTGGCTCTTAAATCCTGCAATCTGGATCATCCTATTGGTTAACCATGCAATAGAATATCCGTTGTTTACAACATATATCCACATATATAAATATATATATCCTTTGAGCCATCGCTGACGTGTTAGATCAACCCTTGCTTGGGCACCAGGCACCCATTTTGCCGATTTTCACATCTTCTGGTCAATTTGTACGTCAGACTTCTGATGTCTTGCTATTCCCTAAACCTTCTCGTTGGCCTGTATTGTCAGGGAGGTGGCCAAGGCGGTGCGGCTGCGCAAGGCTTGCACGGTGGTGGTGGCGCCCAACATAGAGCAGATTGAGAGCGAGGGCGGCCTGGACGACCTCCTCTCCTCCATCCTCACCCAGGCCGAGGAGGCCTGCATCCCCATCGTCTTTGCCCTCTCCCGCAAAAAACTCGGCCAGGTGCGCCTCAAGCCCACACCCGTTTGCGCTGTTTTCTTTGTGTTCAAAAGTGCGCAGTGTGGTCCATGAGGGGTTGCAGACCACCCGTGCAGAGGCGTCCTCTGTAGGTTGCCGCCCTTCATTCTCCCTGATGGGCCCGATGTGGGTGTGAAGATGTGGCAAAGGACACAGGATGCCTCTCGCATTTTTAACATTCTGGAGTCTGATGTAACCGACCTGGCCATTAGCACCGTTTCTTTACCCGGTTGCTGACTCCTACCACCTCTGATCATTGCTACTGCCCTGTGATGTTGAGGTAGATGTGCATGTCTCAACCTTCATGCGTGCGACCATTCATTAAATATCCTGTGCATGGGCGCAGATGTTTGGCTGCCGCAAGAAGATGAGCGCGATTGCGATCCTGGACTACAGCGGCGCGGAGGCCATCTACCACCACATGGAAGCGCTTGCGCAGCAGGGCCGCACCGCCTGGCTTGCCCACAACGCCGGCGGCGGCAGCGCCAGTGCTGCCCAGGCCGACACCGCAGCGGCCGGCCCCTTCGCCCTGTCGCACTCGGGCTCCGCCTCGCACCTGCTCGGCAGCGACCCAGCTGCACAGCAGAAGGTATGCCCTTGCACCCAAGCAGAATACTACTTTTCTAATAGCCGGGTGTTATTGCCTTTGCTTGTGTGTCAAGTTGTGCCTGCTTTTAAAGATAGGATACCCAGGAAGCTTCAGTGCTTGAACAAAGGGCAAAGTAGACATGAAGGGCTGCCGAGGGCTCAGCCCAAAGTGGCGTTGCATCACTTGAGACCCTGAGAAGCGTAGAGTAATGTACGAATAGGATTTACCACAAGCACATAGGATTGACGTAAGGCCATGTTGCGCCAGCAGGGGCCGACCCCAGAGGAGGGCGGCACGTACGGGCGGCCAGCGTCCAGAACCGAGGAGGCCGGCGCGGCCGCTGAGTTCCAGCAGCGCGGCAGGTACCTCCCCGGGGCGGGAGCGCAGCCGCATCTGGCCATGCGGGGCGGCAGCTACCAGCAGCCGCCGCTGCCGCGGCAGCAGCCGCCGCCGGGGGCCCTCCAGCACCGGCAGGGTGGCCTGCCGCCGCTGCACCGGCTGCCGCCGCCGCAGCAGGCGATGAGTGTTGCGCACCGGCAGGCGCAGCAGCAGCACTTCCAGCAGATGGGCCGCCTCGCCAGCATGCAGTCCGCGCAGGTGACTTCTCCGCCCTGCACTTACACTGTGCGGCTGCGTCCTGCAGGCCAGGAACATGCAGTCCTGCAGGAACTGCTAAGATTTGTGAGTGCGTGTTTGGTACTGATACTTGCCCGTTGAGTAGAATCTGCGTGGCTACGTGCATGCAGCCAGCCGAGCAATGCGTCTGCAGCAGCACTCTGGCTGCTTGCCTGTTGGGTGTATGGAACCAGGCAGGTTGATCCTGACATTAGCAACAGCACCATTGATTGCGCACTCCACTGTTCTATCCTCTTCCTGCAAGGCTGCATGCCTCTTGTCCACTCTCCTGCCTTGCTAAGTAGCTCTTGCTCTTGCAATACCTGGGCTGCTTCCCAGACGAAGGCTCGGAAGTGCACACACAGGTGTATATCTTTGAAGCCTGCTCAGGTCTGTTATGTTGTTGAACTGTTGCATTCACAGTGGCACTCGCAGTAAAATTTTTTGGGTTTGCAGGAGCTTTTGGACGGGCACATGGCAAGCCTGTACGACCAGCAGGCGCTGGCGCAGCAGCTGGGCTCCCAACTGCACTTTGACGGCGGCGGCGCGGCCGGCGGCTACGACGCGCTTGATCCCTCTGGCGGCTTGGGCATGTCAGGATTGGACCTTGGCCAGCACGCGGGCTCCGGCGGCCTTGGCGGCCCGCTCGCGCCCATGGCCGGCTTTCAAGGCCAGGTGTGAGCCAGATCTTTGCTGTACAGGCTGCTCCTGCGCTGCTACCTTGCCCATAAAGACACTGCTTCCCTGAGTAACCTCCTTGCAGCAGATGCCATATGGCAAAGTGCAGCATACGGGTGACACCTCATTAGAGCACTTGTAGAGCTGAGGACCGGCAGGGGTTGCTCGTCCGAAATCTTGGCATGGGCTGCAAGCAGGTTTTTAAGTGAGCAACCTCCTCAAGAGACTGTGTATGAAATGTGCTGCATCAATGGAGCTGTTCGCTGAGGCGTTGTTGTTCGTGTCCCAGCATGCGCACGGGATGGAGGGGGCCGCGTACGGGGAAGCTCTTTACGGGCAGGGCTACGGCGGCGACGGCGACGGGCAGCAGCTGCCGTATGGCGTCGAGGATCCCCGCGCCGCGCAGGGGGGCCACTATGTCGCCCCCTGGCCCAACCTGGGGGGGCCCCAGGACAGCGGTGACCGCCGCTGGTACAGCTGAGCCAACAGCTCCCCCCGCCGCACCCACACAACCGCCAACCCTGCCAAGTTTCCAAGGTCATATTTTCAGCCGATGCTGTCAGCCGGCAAGCACCCAGCACTCTGTGGGGACCTGGCAGTGCATTGCGCATCCGTGCGGCGCTGTTAGCTGATGGCTGTGCTGCGCTGAAGGGCGGCTGTCTTGAGGGTCCTGCCGGGATCTGTAGAGCGTGCCCTTATCAAATGACTATCTGCTGGCAGATTTTGCGTGTCAGCTGTGGATGGTGCTGCTGCGGATTCATTTTCATTGCTGTGGCTGGCTCGTCACCAAACCTATCAGGGGGAATACGAGCGCAGCTCCTATCCTTTCCTGGCGCAAGGGATTCCATCGCCTTCTGTCTGCATTGAGAATCTGATTGCACCAAGATTGGATCCTGCCCCTTTTGCGGCCTCCATTTCTGGTTCCTGCATGCATGCGGGACCATAGCATTTTAAAGTTGTGGGGGAAACATGGATGGAGTGGTTGAAGAATGATATAAAGCAAATTGCTGATGACATCAAGTCCGCTGGCTTTGAATGCAGGCCTCTATTGGGGGATCTTTCCATGTGGGCCCGGATTAAGTTTCCGCCTGCCGGGCTGAAATAAGCGCGCATGCTTCAACACCCAGCGTCATTTCTGCACGTTGATCGCCAAGACACTGGCTGACTGTTTGCTGTCTATCTGGGCTCTTTTCGGTCCCGGCAAACAAGCACAAAACTTTAATGACGGGCGCTGCACGACTTCTAGTTTGAGCTGCCGCGTTGAGGAGAGTGCGCACTTAGAGGCGCGGTGTGACTATGAATATCAGGGATTAGGACGCGGAGAGGCCATTACACCAGAATACGCCCTTCGGATTCACACACCGTTTGAAGCAAGGTTTCGGCATGAGCCCTTCTGATGACACAGGGCTCAGTGGGTGACAGCTGGTGGCAGAGCTGTAGCCACTCTGCACAACACCTCACGCTGGCAAAAGGAACCTGTCTGACTCTGCACTGGTGCATGCTTGGAACAGGAACTCTGCGTCTTTGGACGCTTAGCTTGTTTTGCTAGAACGAGGATCAGGCTGCAAGTATACACTCACAGATCGGACGGTGCTCGAGCATTGTGTCAGAAGGCAGGGAGGTTGACTCGAGGGGGGAGATTCCTGTGCCTGCTGTGAACTGAGCGCAGCACTGTTCTGTGGTGGCGCCTGTCCATGTCAGTGTCATAGGCTACTGCTCATTTGCCTGCAGAGCAAGCTGACACGTCCGCTGTGACTGATGTTGAAGGGTGTCTCGATGAAATCCACAGCAGATGTTGGCAATTTAGGGTAGGGCAGGTAGCTCTGCCGGAATCGCGGTACGAGCATTTTGAGCAGTCATCAGAAGTGACGATCTCTCCGTTCTGGGGGAGGATGTCAAAAGTGATGTGCATGACGAGTGCTTTCTTGAGTTGCTCCTGTGCTGCCCCTTCTGCTCTGCACCAGGGAGAATTTGACTGTTTGCTGGGGTCAAAGCACATCATGCAAGGATAGTTTGAGCCTCAAGGGGCTTGCTGTTGGCTTTTGCAGAGTGTCGCTTCTGTTTGCACAGGAGCCAGGGGTGTATGAGGGGATGCGCAGATTGCTGGCTCACGTTCCGATCACTTTGATCTGCGTCGTGACTGCTGATGTATTCACGCTCTCATGCCGCTGTCTCACTGGACATAGAGGCTGGCTGCTCAGTCCAGGCTGTTCCTGACATTCTTTCTTGGGGCACGAACTTTGCGACACTAGAGCAGGCGTTGAGAACCATTTTGCGCAAGCTCCCTCCCGTGATGCGTGCGTCTATGCTTCTGCACGACTTGCTGTGCGGGGATGGCGTGTGTGGATGACTGAATTCAGTTTGAGGGGGGAGGGATGCCTGTGGGGCTGACGTGTGCACGCCCCTTTCATTACTTTTCTTGTGATTGTCATAATGATGATAGCTATGTATCTGGGTCTAGTGGTGCCTCGACATCATCCAGGGCAATTTTTGTCCTTGGGAAGGTGTGAGGGCTCAAAAGACCCGTAGTTGTCCAGTCCTGAGAAACCTGGTGTCCTCCATTAGATATAATCATCGCACCTTGTCTGTGACACCTGTAAAGAGTTTGTCTGTTGTGAATATGATGGAGGCAAGCATCCGCGCACGAGGCCATGTGAGCATCATCCGGTCAGATATCAATACATTGATGACTATTTACGTTGACTCTCTTAGAAGTTTTCTATGATTTTACAATTGCGAGATATATATCGATGTATCGAGCCTGACAGTACAACATCTACTTTGCATTCAAATGATCAAGGGCCCTTTTTTCACCCCTAAATTTTGTTTGAAAGATCCTATAACCAACCTCATTTAATGACTGGGATTCTTCTCTGCTCAATGACCTCAAAGACTACGCGGGGCCCAGATCAAAGGCCGAAAGCACAATGTCCCAAGAGTAGGACATGCAATGATGTGCCCTCTGAATAGACATCGCAGCTACAAACTGAAATTCTAGATGTTAAGGAATGGTCAATAAACAGCATCTCTCCCTCAGGGCCACATTCCCAGGACCAACAGAGATGACTGAATCAGGAAAGTGGAGGCCAAGCTGTCTTTTTAGCTCACTACACAGGTCTTGTTGATGCCGCAAATCCAAAAACTATGCAGACCTATGTCCCCTGCATGAATATATCAAGCACGCTGCTGTGCAGCCCAAAAGGCTGTGCGCCAAAGCTGTCATAAAGACACAGCCATGGTCTTGAATGGCATGCTTGCTGGGAAGCCGAGCATTCTCTCAGCGGCTTCTTCGATGAACTATCTTCACAGGGCGCCTATGTGGAGCCCTGCGGAGATGTGCCAAGGAGCTGGCGTGGCAGACTCAGAGCGGGTTAGCGACGGCGCCTCAGAGCTTCATGGTGCGCCGCAGCTTGGCCTTGTACTCGCGGATGTCCTTCTTCCAGGGCTTGATGGTGCCCTTGTCACACACCCAGATCTCCTCCGCCACCTGCGCTCAGACAGACCCACATTGGAATTCCAGCCAGAAAATTTCCTTTCAGACACCCTTGTCCTGCTCCTCACATTAACAGCCCCTTCCTCCACCGGCAAACTAATCCAGAAAGCCAGGCTAGAGTCCGCCTCAGTTACCACTGCTTCCACAGGGCTGGGATGATAAACACTAATACAGAGCAACAGCACGGTAATACAGCGGCAGCAGAGCAGAGCAGAAAACACCGTGCAGTCCATCGCCCAAAAGATGAACCTGGCTGTTTGGCGAGTTTCCAAACACAAAACTGGTAAACACAACCAGGCAGTTTTCTGGCTTGGGGAGCTACACGGTGTTGGCCTTGCTGCAGGGACGCAGAGCAGGACAGGAGAGAACAATGGAGCCCCATTAGCATCATTTGCAAGGAAGAATGCACAGGCTTATGCCTCCCCTCACCCTGCGGTAATTCTCCAAGCCTCACTATTATATCAAACTTCTCCCTAAACCCCAAAATCCCACACAATAGGATTGCGTGCTTATGTCCTGCAGCACTGATGACAACACAAGACATTTTCGGAGACGGCGCACCTGGTCGATGAGTCGGAAGTCGTGGGACACGAGCACGAGGCCGCCCTTGTACTGCTTGATGGCGTCAGCCAGTGCGTCGATGGACTCCAGGTCCAAGTGATTGGTCGGCTCGTCCAGCAGCAGCAGGTTGGGGCGCTGCATGCAGATCATGCCAAAGACCAGCCGCGACTTCTGCCCCTCGCTCAACTCGCCAATCTTCGTCGTCTGCGCAGGAAGCTCAACACCTTGAGCCTTGAGCCGGGTAAGAAAGCAGTGCTGGCACGGTGCTGCAACATGCTGAATGCTTGCAACTTTTGGTTCCAAGCTGCATGAAGCTGGGAGCCAGAGGTTGTGGTGCAGAGTGCCCAGAGCCTCCTCCAGAGAATGGCGCGGGAATGTCATCGTAATTGAACAGTTCCCTCTCACGTGGACGACGCCTCAGCTGTCGAGAGAGCACTGTTCCACCATGATGCACACCCGCTCTTGCACTATTCACTGCAGGAGGAAGTGACATCGAGGAACAGACAGATTTACTGCCTATCTGACAATAGAGTGGCCATTGTGGCCGCAGGAGGGAACAGTACCTGGAGGCGGCCGGAGATGCCGAAGCGGCCGAGGTAGGCGCGCCACTCATCGACCTCGCGCGTGAAGGTCATGTTGTTGGGGTACGTTGACCGGAAGAAGTCCAGCACCTGCAGCCGGTCCGAGCACGCCTCAGCGCACACATCACAGGGGTAATGAAAGACTGCAGAATCGTCACACATACCAACACAGCAAGCGCATGCCACATCAGCCGTCTCAAGGGCTTGCACGAAACACATTCAGAACGTATGGCTCACAAATGTGCGCAAAGACTTGTCCAAGTGGATTTAGCACTGCTACCCAATACCCACAAAGACCTCCAGGCACCGACAATCTGCTTCCTTAAAGCGCTAACGGCAGTAGTCCTTGAAGATATTACAAACAGCAAGCCCTCAGTGTCCCCGGCGCCAGCAGCAACAGGGCAGGTGGAGAGCGCGCACCGCCATGGAGTCGTCGAGGATGTCGACGGAGTGCTGGTGGTAGCGCCCGATGCTGAGGTGGGAGTGGCGCTTCACGTCTCCGCGCGTCGGGTTGAGGTCCCCGCACATCAGCTTCAGCAGCGTGCTCTTGCCTGCAGGCGCCCCGAACATGCATGAGCATGAGCATGCGCTTGCACATCTGCATCAAGCACCTTGCTACTCCTTCGAGGAATCCTAGCTGATCTTGCAGCAGCAGTTTCAGGCCCCTCCAACAAGCCCTCATGCTGCACATGCAGTCATGGAGTGTAACATGCCCCGGGGGTCAGGGATTGCAGAGTTGCGAAGAGGCAGCGAGGGCGAGTGCGTGGGGCATGAGCATGAGGAGAGAGAAACTCAATGATGGAGGTCACCTGCTCCGTTGGGTCCCACGAGGGCCACGCGCGAATCGCAGTCGATGCCAAACTCCAGGTTCTGCGCACACAACAAACAAATCGACGTTAAAGCACAACCTCCTTTCCAGAAGATGCAGCCAAGAAGACAGCAACGCTATCTAAATAATTCGCAAGAGGTTGGGCTAGTGCACATTCACAAAGCACCTCAACTTGCTTGACGCAGAGGCTGCTCAATGCCTCCTCATATAGCACTCAGGACAGAATTTCAGTGCTACTGCCAGTAGGTCCAATGCTTACCCACCCTTGCTGCAAGTGGAATAGGCATGCTGTCACTCGCTTGTATAAGAAGAGGTGGTCAAAGACAGCATCGGCATGGGGCCTCACCCTGTAGAGCATGTCCTCCTCCTTCCCGGAGTAGGCGAAACTGACGTCAATGAAGGGCAGCACTGGGGGCGGCAGCTTGTCGCAGTCGGGGAAGGTGAAGGTGAAGCTGCGTGTGTGCACCACCGGCTTTGTCAGACCCACCGCCTCCATCTTGTCCAGGATCTTCTGCTTCGACTTGGCCTGCCGCACCAGGTTTGCGTACGTTCCTGCACAGCAGCGGCACAACAAGTCATTTGTTTATCATCTGCTTTGTTGCTACGTGTCTTTTGACGGCTAGTGCGTTTTTCGCTGCACGTGTTCTTGGCAGAGTGATACAATACTTAGAACTACTCCACTGATCAACAACATAGCAATGCACATTCGCGCCCGGGCCAAGCCTAATTCCCTGCGCTCCAGTGCTTGCAGATACTGCCTATGTCCCTCTCTTGGCGCTATGTTCCAAACTTTATTTACAGCAACCTGGCGCCACATACAAGCAAAACCCCCAAGGTTTGCGGCAGACGGACGCTGTCTAAACGAGTTCTGATGGCGGAAGGGGTGCAGGTTGGGCATGCGCGTCTGTGGGAAGAGCAGCGCACCACAGCTGGCAATGAACTCCTTGATGTGCTTGATGTCGTCCTGCTCCTTCTCATACTTCTTCTGCTGGATGACCTCGTTCTCCTTCACCGTCTTCTGGAAGGTGTCGTAATTTCCTGCGCACCAGCAGAGCCCGCCTCAGAATCTTACTCATTAAATTCTGCCTGTCTGCATCCTTTACGTCTGTTGTGGGAGTGGCATTAGGTTATGGAATTATACCAACAAGATGCCAAGCAAAGTTGGAGGTCACCTGAGTAGTATGTGAGCTGCTTCTCTGTCAGCCAGATCATGTGCGTGCACACGCCGTTCAGGAAATCCTGCAGTCAACAAATGACGGTCACAACTCTGCAGGGTTAGCATGGACACATCACACACGAGAGCTTTGCCTCCAAACATTGTCCCTCCATGACAAGAGCAGTCTCTGCTCAGCACCCGCATGCATGTATTACATGTTATCATACAAACTAGTGTCAAGCACCAGAAATGGCAGCACCGTACAATTCCTCCACTGCAATGACTGAGGGATACACAAAATTAAGTACGTATTTTCAGCAGGGCTGTAGGGCACCTGGGAGTGACTGACGAGGACAAGGCACTTCTTGTAGTGCTTGAGGTACTCCTCAAGCCACACGCAGGCCTCCAGATCCAGATGGTTGGTGGGCTCGTCCAGCAGCAGCAGCGTGGGCGCAGCAAAGAGCGCCCGCGCCAGCGCCACTCGCATCCGCCACCCTCCTGACATGTCCTGCGCAGGGGGCATACTGGATATATGATGACTGCATAGAATTCCCAAAATGCACACAAAAATTGCTCATTGGCTACAATATAGAAGTCCCTTCGTTGGCACGCGCTCTTGATGTCTGCATTGTCTCTTTGCTTATTATAGGGGGATGAGGAGGGAGGGACCCAAAGGGGCATATCAACTGATCTGGCGGCTGGTACAGAAGTACCCTTTTTGCCAGAAGGGATCCCCATTTTAGCAGAGATAGTAGCGCAGGCAGACTTAAGAAGCCTAATGCAGGCGAGCGTGCTCGTATTCATAGAAAATGGTCACACCTTTGTGGGCTTGGCCATCATCTTGGGGCCGAAGCCCAAGCCAGTCAGCAGCTTGATCGCATCCGTTTCAAAGGTGGTTGGATCCAGCTCCTCTAGTCTGTCATAGATTTCCTGCACACCAAGTTTGGCAAAATCGCTCAAGATTTGCTGTCATCTTCTGAATGCTGATAGATGTACCAACGCCAGCACATCACTCATCTGCGAATTATGAGCTGTCCCTTCATCTGCCCACGCTCGTCAGCATGCATGCATCCAGGAACACCCACAACAGCTCCTCAGGGCACTGTGCCAGCGCCTTGTAGAGAGACTTGCTGCATGTCAGATCACACAAAAGATGAAGAAGAAGTTTCAGAGTCATTCACTACCTGCAGGCGCTCGTCCTCCGGCCCAAACTCGCACATGATGTGCTCTTCCAGTGCGTTCAGCCGTGCTACCTCAGCCTCGATGTGGTCCACGACCGCCTGCAGCGCTGTCCTGTCGCTGGGCTCCGCCTCCTGGTGCAGATGGTACAGATCCATGTGGTCTGGGATCGGCACCTGTTGAACAACCAGGCACAGTGTGTGAGGTGCAACTGATACAGAATAGACTGCCCTCAGGAAAGACTGCCGTGACAAAAACACTCAAGACGTGCATCCCACACACAGTCATCAAGGCACTGTCAGAGACACTGGCATGAGGCACTGACAGACCCAGGACATGCAAGTGCATTCTTTGTTGACAAGTGAGGGTGCAAAAGGATGAAATTGCTTGTTTCTATTAGAGATTGTGAGCACGCGCACCTCTCTGTTGGCAAGACACTGCAGGAAGTTGGTCTTGCCGCTGCCATTGGTGCCGATGAGGCCATATCTGCGCCCGATGGTCAGCTCTATGGAGCAGTCCTGTATGAGCTCGATTCCATTGAGGCTCAGACTGAAGCCGTCAATTTTGATATCCCTGGATGTCGGCCGCGATGTCAAGACGCCTGTAACGGCCCTCTGTGACTCCAAAATCGACTTCTGATTTGCAGTGCCACTTATATCCAGGTCTGCTAACCCGTTTTCTGTCCCATTGAGGTTTGCCTCGCTCTGCAAAGCAAAAGGTCATGGTTCAGAAGGACTCCTACAGGAGCTGCAAATGGGTGACGATCTGGACTTGGTTTTCTTCTCCTTCTCAAGCTGTGCCATCAGCTGAAGATTGACACAAAACTACTCTGGAGGCATAGACGCCAAGAAGCGCACAAGTATAATTTTTAGAAGCTCCAAACAGCTTCGAAGAGCTTCGACAGGCATAGTATGCCATAGGGAAATGACATCAGCTGATGCAACACCAAATTGTGTCTTACAACCACACTTCCCCATTGAGATCTCTGCCTCAGCCAACCTCTGTGGGCTGGGCCAGAACATTGTTAAAATAAAATGAAGCCAGATCAGCGCTTATTACAGCAGGATTCTCACCTGGCTTGGAGTTATCGCAGGACTTGGCCTGGCGCTGCCCCCAAGCTTGGTGTCTTTAGCTGCCTTCTTAGCAGCCAAACGCTTTTTCGCGGCTTCACTAACCATTTTGAGGTGGATCCTACCTCTAGAGCCTCTGAGAACCTGCTCAAGGGCGTGTTTAATGATCCGAGGAAAAACGGAATATGCAAAGGGCGGCTGAGAGACGTCCTAGCTCTTTACTGGATTGCTGCTTTGTTTCCTCAAAGTCTGCTCCGTCCACTTTGCGCAAGAGGATCTACGATGACAATCAGAGCAACCGTTGTGTAAATGTGGTTGCCTGAAAAAATCAGAGCAGACGTTGTCGGCCTTGCCATGCCTTTTCGATATCTTCCCTCCCTAGGGGCGCCCAATTTCTTGGTGCGACAGCTTGCTAAATTATTTCTGCTCTGAAGAAAAGTAATTCCCCAAGCTGCTCGCACCTTTTTTTGGGCATATCCAGATAGAGTTGCGGCTGGTGATAATGTGAAAAGCTTTCAGCTGGGCCAAAGCCAATTGGTTGCCAGCTGGTGCCACCAGTACAGTAGTGGTACAACGTTTCAAGATCAACCCATACTTACAAAGGCAATCGTACATTGTGGACAGAGACGTCTTTACTCTTGAGATGCATGCATTGTTGCCATGACTAGTCAAGCAAGCCAGCTCATAAACAAGAATGGCAACACTCAAGACACTCGGCAGGCCTAGGATGCATGTGCGCACAAAAAGCAGGCCACCCCTTCTGATATTCAAGCCCAGAAATGATCCATTTCCAGGAAATGGTTTCCTTGATACCTATCTAGCATGCAATGCCCATACACATGTCTAGAAGTACACTTATGGTATGCACTGGCACACTGCGCAGCCAACAAGCATGGCCTATCTGCCTACGACTGCTCTGACACAACAACAGGTGAATTGCAGGCAGAATTGACGGGGCTTTACAACTCTCCTTTCTCTATCTCGCTCAGAATGACAAACTTCTGCTGGCTGGCCGGCCGCGCCAGCTTGGCCTTGCTGCCATAGCTGCTCCCCAGAGAGGAAAGCCTCGACCCATAGGACACCGCTCTCCTCTCCAAACCCACCAGCTCTGCACAGCATCCAAATCCCAACTTTAATGCGGTGCTTGCACTCCATCCACCAATTGATGAAAGTTACACTCCTGCAGTCTGCACATACCTGCCTCGAGAAAAACAAGGGACTCATGGAGACGGAGCACATTATCTGCGACTGGCATTCAGCTAGGCTGATGTAGCACAATTCGTGAACTAGGCTGGAAATTACCTTCACAATTAGGAAAAAATCCCCTGAACTAGGGTTTTCTTGGGAGTCAACAAAGCAGTCACCTGTGGCGCCGGTGAGGGAGGCGAGTGAGCCGAAGGAGTTGAGGGAGGTGACTCGGCGGTGCCCCCCTGCCGCCAGATTAGTTGCGCTGCCGTTGCGCCAGCGTCGCCGCCGCTTGAACAGCCGCATGCACAGCACCGCCGCCATCGCCACCAGCAACGCTGCCCCCATCGCCTGCGCATCACGCGGACGCAGGCCTTTAGGCACCTTGTCTTGCGCTGGATCATGTGACGGCTGCCCAGTAATGTGCTCTGGGCAGCCTTCACCGCATGCGGCACATGACCACTTTTCAGGACCATAAATCTATGTGCTGGGCTGTATGATCCGTCTTCACACCATAGATTTCCACTGTCCTCCACAGGGGAGAGCGCCCAAGGGCAGCTGCCTGACAGCCATAGAATTGCTGAAGATATGTTGTTAGCATAAGAGAGACTCTCAAGACAGTACAAGGAAGCCCCTGCATCAGCCCCATATTTGTCTCCCCAGCCTCCCAGCCTCCCAGCACCAGCCTGCCCTCCCTCAGAAGTGGCATCAAACAGGATAAGCGCTGGGTGAAAAACTTGCAATCGCTCAAGTAAACTGAGCCCTCAATTTGGCTTGAATGCCAGGTCAAGGTGCTGCAGCTGGGCAGGCTCTGGATCCAAGACAGCTGGCTGGAAAGCCTTCCTCAACACGCTACAGAGGCTGGACTTTGCTTTGGCCACAGACAAACCCAAGCAGAGGACGCACCAGGGTGGCCCAGGTGTCGGCGCGCAGTCGCAGGCGCAGCTTCAGGGAGAGCGGCGAGGGGGCCTCGTCGCCGTAGCCCTTGAGCCAGGTGCCGGCGTTTTTGTGGTGGCCCACGATGCCGCGCAGGGGCGTTCCCGACACCGCCGCGATGTCCACCAGCGCATGGCACGACAGGTCGCTCCACTCGCACGGCTCAAACCTGCACCAGCGGGGCCTTTAAAAGAGGGTGATTAATATATTGTGCAGGGACTGTCCAGGCCCTGCCCAGAAACCCCTGGCCTCACAGCAGGCAGCAACCTTCGTGGATTTCTTGACATTGTGGTGCAAGCTGTCGATCCCAGAAGCAGTCGGCGTTGGCGATAACCAACATCTTTAATGCGCAGTGCAATGACCTGGTCTGATAGTTTGCAGAATGGCAGCTCTCCTCCTGCAGCCGCCGCCGCAGCTGCAGCGTGCGGGTATGCTAGCAAGTTGGTACAAGCGCAGCCTCCTTTAGGATGTGACGTGAGACACTGCTGCAGTGGTGGACAAAACAAGGAAATGCGCACCACTGGCCGAGCGCGTAGACGATGACGTGGGTGCCCTTGACGGTATGCTCCCCCGCGTAGCCGGTGGCGAGGTCGCCAGCCTCCCCCGAGAAATCTTTGAAGGCGTCACGCAGCAGCCAGGGCCCAGTCGCGTACAGTACCGCGTGCGACATGTCCCGCTGCGACCGAGTCTTATTGTGCATCGCCACCAGGTGCGGCGCCCTGGGCACGCCCAACCCATACACCCAACCTCAGTCATTGCTGCTTTATTATAGGGCACATCTTGAGGGGTCCCACTCCTAACTTTGTGTGTGTATTTCTCAGAAACTCAAGCGCAGGGGTAAGTTTCGCCCATCAATGATCAATGGGCCATCATTGTAAGTGATGCAATGGAGTTTACTGCCGCTCTGCGTGCCTTAAAGAAGCATGGTAGCATCCCCGAGCTGCACTGCCACATTCGTTCTACTCAATCCCAGTGACCGCTTTTATTATGGTTTTCTTGTAGAGATCTGTGGAGGGAGGACCAACAGGAAGGAGCAACAGGAAGGCACCTGTCCCGCAGCAGCCCGTGCATGATGGACCAGATCTCGAGGCCGGGCGCGCCGGCCATGACGGCGTTGTTGAGGGACTTGTTGCCGCTGTCCTCCAGTTGCAGCACCAGGTCAAAGCCGTCGATCATCTTGTCCGTGGCGTCAAAGCACTCCACGTCCACATCCATGTAGAGGCCCCCGTACGCATGCAGAAGGAATGGCCGTATCGCGTCCCCTGCGCACACCCCAAACCCCCACTCGGTACATAAATTTGGCTTTTCGTCGATGATGCCGGTGCCCGAGATGGATTCACTACCCAAGGAAGGGCATCATGATGTTCCTCTTCAGGACAACTCGGCCGGACATTGCCCCTTGGGTGCTGGCCTTTTACAGGGTGCCAATAGATGTAGCCTAAAACAGTGCCCGCACTTCGTCTTATCTGGGAACTTGTAACCAGTTTGAGTCCTGTCAGCAGAGAAGGTGTGTCTGCCTCTTCCTTGAGATGTGAGATATTAGCGCTCTCTACTCTTATCAGCAGAGAGGGTGTATTCAGAAAGGTAGTAGAAAAACAGCGCACCGCGGTGGACGACGCGGGGGTAGGAGCGCCAGGTGTCGAGGAACCAGGGGTAGCGCTCCTGCAGCAGCTCCTCGGCCGCCTGGTTGTCCCAGAACATGTGCCGCCAGCCCGGGTGCAGCTTCTGGCACGAGTTGCGCCACCTGCGCAGCATGCCTCCCCTCGGTAGGAAATCCCCCTTTGTTTCTCAGAGCGCTGTACAGCCATGCTGAGGTATGGACCAACGAGAACTGTACAATTTGGACTGAACTACAGGGATTTGGATCAATGTGAATGTTATCAAAAGAGAAACATGGCTGCTTGTAATGCGTTAAAAGGTGTTGCCAAAGAGGACATGTGTGAGGTGGGCTGCAGCACCTGTGGTTGAACCTGCGGAACTCCCTCCCAGCTTTCTCCTCCTTTCTCTCCTCATCTTCCAGCGCAGCCTCCCCATCCAGAAAAACCTGCTCATTGGACAATCAGAACCCCCATCGAGCCCAGCAGATTGTTTGTAGTAGGAGAATCTCTTAGGGCAGCTGAAGAGGGCACCAGGAACAATCACAGCAGAAATGCGAATGGGTGACGGAGCAGCCATAAGGCTGACAGATGGATCCTTTGTGGTATGGAGACTGCTTCCATTTACAATCACAGCAAGCAGAATGTGCATGGGTGCCCAGACTATGCCATGATGCATACCTGGTGGATGATGTGCGGAATGGTGATCTCCTTCAGCCTCCTTTTCCGCATGCCCTCGCCAGAGCCTCTGTCATCCCAAACCAACTCCCCCGATTCCTCACTGCCTGTCTCCTGCCACCTGTATGTGGGCCGTGGGCGGCTGCCCACCAGCCAACTCCACATCCACGACCTCCAAATGCAGAGGCTGGCCCAGGAGCTACCCACATCACAGGCTGTCACTGACTGCCGCTCTACTTCTGCTGTCGTTGCAAGGGGCTGCTGGGCCACAAGCCTTCTCCCCCTCCAGTGTGCGGCTGGCTGATTCGCCGTGTCGGAGGACTGCAGGTCTGCACTCCTGCTGGCAATGCCCCTTCCCTGCCTGTTCCCTGCCCGTTCGTGCTTTGGAGGCACTGCAAGCCCAGTGGTGACGAGGTTGAGGCACAGCAAGGCTAATAAGAACCTTGTGCTGCTCGGCCCAACTGATACCTCCATCAGGACTACACCTGAGCGCTATGTCCTCCACATGTTGCACTAAAATGCATGCACTGCATCAGCCAGGGCTGTCCACCTCCAATACTTCCATCTTGGTCTTCTATGCCATTTCTGATCTGTATTGAGATGGCTAACTCACAACGTGCTATTATTCTGAATCCAGCAACTAGGAATCAGTAAGATGGCTGGCACCAGCAGGACAACAACAGCTCTCTTTGTTATTGGCAGCGCTCTGCGGATCTCTTCTGCTATTACTTCAGTTGGTTGGCTGGCACGAGCAGGACAACAACAGCTCTCTTTGTTATTGGCAGCGCTCTGCGGATCTCTTCTGCTATTACTTCAGTTGGTTGCCTGCACCACAGATCGATGTTCAGATCAAGCTCGAACTCCGACAATATTGTACTCCTTTACTAGTATTCCATGAAAGTACTTCGACTGAAAGATTCCAACGGTTTCTTACGCTAAAGAGTTGAGCATCAGTAGCTCAAGGCGGTGGATTGTTTATTGAGACACAGATGAAGCTCCACACAGTTTACAGTACTGTTCTGCTGAAGGCCAATTAAAGCTTCAACGGCACAGGTATTACCCGGACTTGGACGCCAAGGAGCCATCGTCACATACCTGACATGCCTATCTCCCTTTGTCGCGTGTACTACGTCCTGGGCATGCTAGCATTCCGATGTTACTGTGACATCTGGATGTTATTTTGTCACGCAGAACCCTCCCTTGGATACGAATAGTTGCTTGACAGCTGTGTGCTCAAATTTGCAAGCTCTGCACCCATGCAAACGTGACACATTACTGTAACGCTCCGCTGCAGAAAGTACACCGCTTTTATGATTCACATGTGATCCTTAAATGCTCTGAGGATGCTTCTTTTCAAGGATGTCGCTGTCAGTGTGGCACTTGCGCCAAGCTCGACTTCCAACATGGAGCTCTCACGAGAATATGAACGACTTCTCTTTGTTATACAAAATATATCATGATTCGTAGCCCGCAGTAATGCTTCTGCATGTTTTTACTACTTATTTGTTACAAAGCCAAATCAGGCAACTGCATCAACAGAAGTCGACGGGACCCCTGGCGTTCACGATTGACGATAAAAATCTGGCCCGTTGCAGGTTAAAATATTATCCGTGCTTGTGGCAGTAGATCGTGGTACCGTGCTTGTTATCGTACATCACATTCCTTGGGTGATGCATTGGTATTGATCAGTAGGGCAAAAGGTTCTCCATAAGAGTCCGTTGTTGGTCAGCAATCCAATATACAAAGTGTTTGAAAAGTTTAAAAATGATCAGCTTGGCTGGAATAGCTTGGTCCATCGTTGGCTTCATCTTCCTATCTTACCTGATCCCTCACTTCGTTGTCACTTTTCTCAAACCAAAGGACCTAAAGAAGGCTTATAACGCAAAATGGGGGCTTGTCACGGGCGCAAGCAGTGGTACGAGATTCAGATCGTCGCAGCCTTACCATCCCTTTGTCTTGTATCTCTCTTAATAAAACTTAAATAAAACTCTGATGGCCTCTTAAACCTGACTCTGGATCACCTTCAGGAATTGGGAAATCGCTGGCCACAAGGCTTGCTGATCAAGGACTGAACGTGGTGCTAGTGGCATTGCAAGACGGTCTGTTGGATGCCACATTCTCTGAGTTGCAGGCTCAGTTCCCCAAGCAGACATTTCGTAAGGTGTGTGCCAAATGCACATCTCCTACGGGTACTACCGAAGTTTTGGTGTGCACATGGGGTGCAAAGGATGCATCTGTGCTTGTGCAGGTGGGGGTAAATCTTGGTAAGACGGGCTACCTGGAAATGATAGCAGAGGCCACAGCTGATATTGATGTCCAAATACTGTTCTGTAACGCTGGCTACATGCTGACAGGCTTCTTTGAGAACACGTGCGCGGCTCCTATTCGGACACAATTGGCTGTATTGGCCTTTGCATCTTGCATTTGTCGACCCTGATTTGTGGTTTGCATGCATGCATATCCACTCAGCTTGGGCTTGGTATATTGCAGGCCCTTGGAGCAGCAGATGGCCAATTTGGAGTGCAATGCAGTCTGCGCAGTGGCAATCACACATCACTTTCTTGCCAAGATGGTGAGAAATCCCCTTGATTTCCTTCCACATCCCCTGATCAATTCAGTGACAACATCAGGGTGGCCGTGCCACCATATTATTGTACTTACTACAGCAGATTTGCCATTCTGCATTTGATCACCATAGGTGGCTAAGAAGCTCAAAGGATGCATCGTGTTCACGTCAAGCGCGGCTGCATCTATTGCCTCGCCGTTCACTGCGCTGTATGCAGCCACAAAGAGCTTCATATCCTCCTTCGGCGCCAGCCTGGCAGTGGAGGTTAGGCACCATGGCATTGATGTCCTGGTGTTCCACCCTTCCCCAGTCAACACAAGGCACGCTCTTTCCATTTCCCCATCTGCACCAGCTTTATGATGTTTGAAGATGAGCACATCAAAGTGCGAATGCAGATTCTCTGATTTCTGACCAGGAATCAGAGAATCTGCATTCTCTACTGACAGGTGATCACCTGTCATGACACAGACAGCACCCTCTGGCAGGCGCCCTTCAACGTTCTTTTTCATTCACAGCGGCAGCCAAAATTTGGTGCACTGCAGATTCTATGACAAGGCACACAAGCTGGACGTCCTGGACTTCTTCAAGGCACAGGCAGTGCACCCAGATGCCCTGCCTGATGCTGTCTTCAGGTAGCTCTGTGCCATCCTTGAGCTTTCCCATGCAAGATCCTGACGCATGCATGCACGCGTACGGTTGTCAAGCAAAGTGGCACTCCTTGGCAAACCCGACGCCAATGACATTGCATATATATATATATGTGATGTCAAAATGGAATGTTACATGTATCTTTTGCAGGTGTATTGGCCGCACGGTGTGGGCAGACATTGGGACTACAGCACTGTGCTTCCGTTTGGCCATGAAGCTGATGGACTACAATCTCATGGCCACCATCACCGCACTTATGGCGCCGCTGCTGCCAGACTTCAAAAAGGCCATGAAGGCGAAGAAGGCCAACTAGGTAGTATATCATTGTATGAGAGATGTTGGATTTTGAGCATTAAAGCGTTTTAGCAACGTTGGAGAGAAAGCTATGAACGCAGAGAAGACTACAAATAAGAGTCGCCAGTTCTGCAAAGCATAGTATGAGACTGTGTGCAGAGGGTCTAACATATTGATACAATAGCTCCCTACAGGCCTGCAGCTGCAGGTCGAGCTTTACCTGTGTAGAGTAGGCGCTGAGAGAGATGATGAGGACGGAGGAAGTTGCGTCACATGAAACCCTGAGCACGAGCTGATCCACAGTATTAGTATGATTGCACGAGCGTTGTCATATTGTCATACATGCATGTCTTCTCTCAAGCCTGCCCTAGCTGGGGCCACTGCAGCTGTGGCTATCGCTGATGAGTTTGGGTCCTTCCGCAAGTTGCTGCAGGTGGACAATGTTGCGCAAGGAGCTGCTGCATGGCAAGCGGTCGTTTGCCAATCTGTGGGCCAAATTCTCAGTGGGGAGAATTGAAGTCAAGATGCTAATGACATGTGCAGCTCAGCCAAAACGGGCAACCCAGGCCTTCAACTCATGCAAATTCCCTCCTGACAAGAACGATCAGAGCACATATGAACTCCTAATCGAAGATGACCAACGCCGTTCACAAAAGCAGGCTCCTAAATGTAGTTCATATCGGTGAATAAGATATGAGCACAGCAGGCGATGGTGTGGATGTGCCTGCTGACGTTGAGAATCAAAGAGTTAAGAGAGTGAGGACCAGTGTTTCGCACCCTAGGGGCGTCAACTGGGATGATATTGAACTTGAAAGCGATGAAGATGATTATCGCCCAGCCAAGAAAGGGAAGACAGCGTCCAAGGATGCTGGACAACAACGTGGCAATCAGACGGTATGAGTGATCATTGCAAGCTCAGATGTAGTCCAGTTCTCCTTTGAAAATTTTGTTGTTCGTAATGGTTGTTACGGGGCGTTTCACACGGCTTTGAACCCCCTGATACCTTCTTGGTGCTCAGCACTCTTGTTGTGGATGATCGTTGAGTGACCTGCAGGGTGTCCCGCTCTCCTCTGCTCATGAGTACCAGCTTGATTTGGAGACTGCATGGGCTCTTGGTTTCAACGCCATGGCGCTCACAGAGGAGGAGGAAGATCTGCTTCCAAGTGGCAGCCAAGAAAGCATCTATGTCGAGGTGAGCCACCAAAACTCTGCTTGTGGCACTCGGGCTTGCACGATGGATCCTGTTAGACGTATAGATGTTGCAGGTTTGGCCTTGCTCGCAACTTATCATAGCTTTCTGCTCAGGTCCGGAACCACGTCCTGACCAGATGGAGAGAGGACGTCTCCAGGTGTGTGCTCTCCACGCAGCATGATGGCGGATGAATAACAGCTCTGAACTTTTAGACATGGTTGCTCGGTCATGTGGGTGACACTAAGCTACAAATCTGCCATGTGGTATCCGCATAGCCAGACGCTCTCAAGAAATCATGGGCATCACTGCAGCAATCACGTTGCAGGTATCTGTCAGTGGAGCAGGCGGAGGCTGGAGTGAAGCCAGACCTGCGCAAGTATGCCAGAGTAGCTTGGACATTCCTCAACACAGCAGGGTACATCAACTTTGGGGTCGCTCTGGACATTGCAGCCAAGGCTCTGAAAACACCAGCCACTCGTGGGACCGTCATCATTATTGGTGCAGGCTTGGCAGGTACTTTGACCGACCTTGCGCGTCTGTGATCATCCCGCATCTCCTTTACCCGGCAAAATGTTTCGCAATAATTGCAGTGATGTCCATAAGGTTCTGATGAAGTCCGTGCATGGCCCGTGTGCTTGCAGGTCTCTCGGCTGCGCGCCAGCTGCGCACATTCGGATTCCAGGTGGTGGTGCTAGAGGGCCACGGCAGGCCAGGAGGCCGCGTGTACACAAAGCGACTTGAGGTGCGACCATGCAATTGACTCTCTCGCGCTTGTCGCCTCCCTCCCAAGAATGGGAATGCATCTGATCCTGGTGAAATCTTGCATATCCCGCCCTTGGCTTGTCTAGAGCCAATCCCTGACATGGCCTACCTGACAAGCAATCATGGTGCCAACTGACCTGAGGGGCCCTTCCCTAGCAGAGGTTTGACGGTGGCTGGCACAACTTTCTTAGTCCAGTCACCCTTGATCATTGGCGATGCTGCCGCTGCCTCGGACGAATGCAGCTAACCTTGAACCACTCTTTCTAAAGCCCTTCCATGTCGCCCTTAGAACAGATCTCTGTGGTGGTCAACCTCAGGATAAAAGCTCTCCCGGCTGTGTCTTAGCACACGCTCTCATTATCTGGCGATGCTGCCTTTTCTGGCAGGCTGACGGGCACGCAGCGGTGGCGGATCTGGGCGGCAGCATCATAACCGGCATTGATGGCAACCCGCTTGCAGTGCTGGCAGCGCAGCGCAACATTCCCATGCATGACATCAACACTGCCGGGGTGCCGCTGTATCTGGAGGACGGCCGGGAAGCCGACACGCGCATTGACGGCCGGGTGGGCCCTCACATCTGAGGGCAATCAGATCAATCCCTGGAATGTCGTTAGCTATGCCAGATTGGAAGTGATGTGATCTTTGCAAAGCAACACTGGCAGAGGATTAGGAACATCACCTGAAGTGCAGCCTGACTCACTGGTGAGGGAACGGTGCAGACAGTGAGATGAAGGTAAGCAAGCAGGCGTGGCATGGCGCACTCTTTTTCCCTCCAATTATCCTCTTGCTGCCCTCAAGTAGCCGTATGAGGGTGAATACATATCGTCAGGTCTGGGGTCAGATGCTTCAACTGGAATCATGACCCGTGGTGTGGCATGCAGGCTGAGAAGGAGCACAATACGCTGCTGGATGAGTGCGACAGGTTCAGGGAGGACATGGGGGAGATCACCGACAACATCTCCCTTGCCACCGCCCTGGAAACCATCTGGGCCTCCAGACGGGAGGACGGTGTGACACTTCTCTCAATAAGCTGTTGATCCTGAGTCTTGCTTCACCTCACTCTCTCCTTCAAATAGTATGCTGTGCTATCAGCAGTGCCATCATGGCTCAGCAAGCATTGCCTTGGCAGGATATGCAGCACATAGAAGGCACTGTGCATGGGTGGGTTGCAGGGGAGGAGCAGAATGGCAAGGGCAATGCAAGCAGTCAAGCGCAGCTGGAGCGGCGGCTGCTGGACTGGCATTTTGCCAATCTGGAATTCGCCAACGCGGCGCCGCTCAGCCTGCTGTCCCTGCGCACCTGGGACCAGGATGACCCCCACGAAATGCAGGGGGCCCACACCTTCCTCCCAGGTGATGATTGTCATCTCAGCCCTCGGTTTCTGCGCATCTACCAGACACACATACTGCTGCACAGCTTGTTCAGGTTCTCCTCCACTCATTGGAATCTACACGTGCTGTGAGGATATGGTAGTAGTCACTGCATCAGACCCACATCTCTGCATTTCTGTACACCATAGAGGGATTTTTGTGCGCATGGTGCAAACACCAGGCAGAACTGCTTGAATTGCATCATGTTTCTGCGATAGGATATCAGATGGACTGTAAGCAGACAGTCTTAATTTGCTCAGTTACGTGACACAAGGATCTGGCCGCTGTCTGTGCAGGTGGGAACCTGAGGCTGGTGGCAGCACTACAAGAGGGCCTGCCCATAATGTACAACAGCGTGGTGATGGAGATCCGGTACTCAAAGAACGGCGTGGTTGTGAGGACCACTGCAAAACAGGAGTTCCCAGGCATGCCTCCGCCTTGCACAGACATGCTTCCCTAAAACATTTCTATGCACATATCATAAGCCAGTATGTACATGAGGATCTCACTGAGATTGTCTGGTGGCTCCGTCAAAGCTGCCTTGCGAGCTGACATGGCACTCAAAAATCTCATGGGTTTGCATTTTGCCTTGCAGGTGTTGCAGTGCTGGTCACGGTGCCACTGGGCGTGTTGAAAGCCGGCAGCATAAAATTTGACCCGCCTCTGCCGCAGCGCAAGCTCGACTCTATCCAACGCATGGGTTTTGGCGTCTTGAATAAGGTCTGCCCCGTCGTCCTCGGAACGATTGAATCCGGCAGGCCCCCCATAGATCGCTGCATGCTTTACTGCTTTTGCCATGATGCATAGCCTGAATCACTTCTTCTCAAAGATGCAAACTGCCATGTGTGAGATGGGCCTCAAGGGTCTATGTTGTTGATCATACACATCACATGCGCCTTCATACGTGTTGCAAGCTTGGGGGCTTAAATACAAGCAGCGCCCATTAAGCAAGGCAATGCCCTGTGCAGGTGGTCATGCTGTTCCCGCATGCCTTCTGGCGCAAGGCGGACATGTTTGGGCGCATCGCGCCGAGCCGGAAGTGCCGCGGCGAGTTCTTCCTGTTCTACTCCTATGCAACCATCTCCGGCGGGGCCGTGCTGGCGGCTCTGGTAGCCGGTGATGCAGCTGTGGACTTTGAGAAGACAACATCGGAGGAGTCGGCGCGCCGCGTGCTGGCCACCCTCAGGGGCATCTTCAACCCCAAGGGAATCCACGTGCCCGCGCCCCTGCAGGTCATCATTTCCCTTCTTCACTAGTCAGTTGGCAGAGCGCAGACAAGGCAGTCCATCATGAATTATCCTCGCTGGATTTTATTGGAGAGTGACGCTGTCATGATTGCAAATCTGGCCTCATCTGCTGTGTGTCCAATGCTTGCACAGCTGGTCTGTGTCAGATTGCGATCATGACAGCGTCAGAAAAGCAAAATGGCCTTTCAATGAGCCATCCATATTGAAAACCTTCATCGTGCTTGCTCACAGGCGCACAGCCTCTCCAACAGAAAAATGAGCTTTGTACGATGTCTTTTTCGGTGTTCTCAAATTCAGGATTCGACGGTTGGAAGCGCAGGTGGTGTGCACGCGGTGGGGCGCGGATCCGATGGCGCGCGGGAGCTACAGCAGCATAGCGGTGGGCGCGCTGGGAGGCGAGGAGTACGACATCCTGCAGCAGTCCGTGGCTGGCCGCCTCTTCTTCGCGGGGGAGGCCACCACCAAGAAGCACCCCGCCACCATGCACGGAGCCTTCCTCTCCGGCCTGCGCGAGGTGCGGCCGAACACGATATAGACCGACCTGCTCACAGTGTCCTCTATGCCTCCTGCACCCTGCAGGATATCATGCCGCGCACCAGTGCTGCAAAATGGTGGGAGGGAGCAGTTGTGGGAGGGTGGTCATAGCATGCATAAAGGCTGCAACTCGGTGGCAGCAAACCCTGTAGCGGTGAGGTCAGCGTGAGTGACCTCAGCATTGCAGAATCGCTGCCTCAGGTTTGCATGGCATCTGCCCCTTGCGTCGAGCAGGGGTGCTCCAATAGGCATCCCGATTGAGGACAGCATAAAGGGAATGCCTTAAAATTACACCAGGAATCTTCCGAGCTGGAAAAACGCCTCACAGCATCAATTCTATGCACGCAGGCGGCAAATGTGTCTGCGACGCTGGCAAAGGACAGCGCGGAGGCCGCAGCTGCTAAGGCGGCGGCTGCGCGAGCTGCAGCAAATATGAATGGCGCAGTAGTACAGCGCAGGGCGCCTACACAGGACGACGCAGCAGTGCGGCGCGCGGCGCTCACCGCCAAAGTGGCGCAGGCATTGAAGCAGGTCCGCTTGTTGCCCCTTGCCCGTGTGAGTCCTCCCTGCGTATCTTGTCAGGATGACTGGGCCTTCCTTGACCCTGGCTAGTGCATCAAGGGGTAGAATATGTGGCAGCTTTCACCTGCAGTGCGCCGGCAGACGCACCTTGCCTTTGCCAGGAAGAGCGTCTAATGATAGTAGTGATGTCATGGATCCACTCAGTCTTGCACTCTCTCTGCGCCTCCAAAATGCTCTACCCTGATCGTCACTCCTGCATGCTGCAGCATGATAGCAGAGATACGATGCTTTCTGCTGGAGTAACGCTAACTTGCAGACATCGGAAGGTCTCAGGGAAGCTAAGATATAGACTATGAGGACGCTGGTGTTGGGCGCTGCAGGTGTTCAACGATCCGAGGCGTCCGCCGGATGTGGAGTTTGGCTGCTTTGCTGCGTTGTACGGTCCAAGGGGAAGCGCCTATGAGGATCAGGCAGTCCTGCGGGTGGATGTTGGATTGGGCCGCACCGGCCGCGGTAAAGCCATGCCCATTGTTGTCCCCATGAAACGCACCGACGTTGCCAGGTGTGTTGCCATTGTCCCATACCTCTGGCATGTCCCATCACTGTTCTGTTGAGCCCAGTGCGCAAGCAAAGCAATGAGGATACAGACCTGTCGTCTAGTACAAGAGTGGCAAGGCTTGGCAAGTAAAAGTTGCCTGGATACTTCAGTCAAAAGGCACGGCATTTGTAGTCAGCAGGCACTGCCTGCAGGTATTGTGCAGAAAAGCCAATCGTGCATAGCAAAATCTTCAAGTTCATCTAGCTGAATGCCCAAAAAAGACGCCGGGCTCTTTTCATTCTTATGGCTGTGTGCATGCTCTTCAACCGCCTCTCCGATGAATGTGACTGTTTGGAATGAGCCCCTCTCCCTGTGCAGGCTGCGCGATGCAAAGGGGGGTGATGATGCGCGGTTCAGCCTGCTGATGGGCCCCATGGGGGGCAAGCTGGTGAGCCGGGGGTCACCCAGTGACAACCTCGCGCTCATGCAAGCCGTCCTGGCCGCCCGCGGCATCAACATTGTGGAAGAGCGCGGTCCTGCTGCCCCCAGCAGCCTGCATGCGCCACCAGGGCAACAGCAGTACCACCAGCAGCAGGTTTGTGTTCACGCTTTGCTGCCATACCTCCCAATGTCATGCATGGCTCCTCTTACTGTCACTTGCCGCGCTCATGACCATCAGATGATACCATTATGTTGCAGTGATGAGAAATTAGGTCTGCAGCATATCTCGTGATTCCTGGCATGTTGTTCTGGAAGATTTTGTAAGGATGGGTGACTACCAGCATCCAGACCCACTGGCTGACAGGAAGCTCAGAGTAAGTAAAAGAATCCTGGCGTTATTTTGCTGTCTGGGTGTTGCAGGGCGCCCACATGTCTCACCTGATGCACCAGCGCCAGCAGCAGCAGCAGCAGCCGCTCTCCAACGGCATGCACCTCCCGAACGGCAGCACACAGCACCCGCGGCAGCAGCCGCCGCAGCCGAGCCAGCCGTCGCACGCTGCCCAGTTGGCTTCCCAGCCGTCACTGAACGCCCTGCTGCAGCAATTGGCGCCGCACCTGAACCCCCGCCAGCAGCAGCAGCAGTCACCACAGAGCAATTCCAGAGCACCTCACAGCGCTGACGGCCCCAGCCAACCAGGCAGCTTCTCCGGCCCCTTCTGGCAGCAGGGGTCCGCGCAGCAGGGGAGCATGCCAGCACAGCCTGCCGCAGGATCCTGGAGACCCGGCACTCAGTCTTCCGGTGCTCCTGCCGTGGACGCGGGCTCCGCCATGCAGCCGTCATACCCGGCGTACGGTGGCGGCTCAGCCGCCGCGCCGTCGGCAGCAGCCGCGCAGATGCCAGCACGGCAGGTGAGCGCCTCCGCAGTGTGGCAGGGGCCCCCTCACAGCTATGCAGCAGCTTCCCAGTACCTGTCAGCCTCTCAGCCGCTGGGGGAGTCAGCCCCTGCTTGGAAGAAGGTGGAGGCTACTTGGTTGGGCGACACAGCGGCAGGGGCAGCCGAGCCGAGCGGTGCTGCGCACCCGGTAGCTCCTCGGCGCGCCAGCAATGCGCCGGCTGTGCCGCTACTCGATTCGGCAGCTCTGGCGCGGCTGACAGCGATGATGACAGCGCAGCGCAGCTCTTCAGTGCAGGAGGGCCCGGCTGGCAATGGAATGCCTGAGAACCGGACGGGCCAGAATGGCCAACCATGAACCTTATGAGAATGTGCTGCATGCAGTTTTTGTGATTGCTATCTGGATTTTGGATTTTGCGGGTGACTTGCGCAAAATGTCTGTATCTGAGTTGCTGCAACACTTGCTCTGCTTTGAATAATCTGTGCACGAAAATGAACTGAATTGCTTGTGCACATGTGTACTTGCAATGCAAAATCCATTTGTGATTTCACCGGTACCTTTTGACTTGGTCGCATGATGTTACAAGATTGGCAAATGCAAAGGCCATAGGCCATACACCACGAGATAAATACAAGGCACTGATTCGGATCGATCTTGATACATCAAAGTGTACTCACTCTCACAGGCGCAATGTACAAAAGTCTCTCTCAACACTCGTCAGAAACCAAAGTTCCACTCAATGGCTGCGTAAATGTACAGAGTACCAGCTACAGTCACACACATTCTGCTGCTCAGGAGCAGCTCGTATCACAGAGCAAGCTCCGATAGAAGCGATGAGATGGTGTCCCAGGAGTGGCCTCGCCTCTGCAGCCATCCCACCATCCTCCGCCGCCTGGTCTCCGATGGCATTCCCTTTGTCAGATGCGCCTGCCGCTGCGCAGTCTCCAGCAGCTGCAGATCCAACCCTGCACGCCAATACCCCTCCACATCAATACATAACCCCTGAGCTGACTGCAGCACCCATCGACACTTCACAACACACCTACCGTGCATAGAAATAAAAAGTTGACGACTTCAAGACACCAGGCAACCCTGTGCATCTCCTGGTTGTGCTTGATTCATACCAGCCGTAAGGGAAGACTTAAGGGGCCTGTACAGCAAGCAGAGCCATTCCGATTGATTCAATCACATGTCTGCTATGCTTTGAGCCACGTGGAAGATCAGCGGGGCGTGCTCACTGTGTGACTCGCCCATTCCATCCTCGTCCTCCTCCAAGTCCTCGATATGCACATGCAGCTTGTGCGAGTCTGTGCCAAACACCTCCCGCAGCCCATGCTCAATGTCCTCCTTGTTCACCCCCTTCCTCACCAGTTCCTGTCCCACACAACCACCCCTTCAGACCAAGTGGCCACTGACCTGATGCGCAAGTGTATACATGGGAAAGTGAGCCAAATGCACTGTGGATATAATGTGCATAGCAAGAGACCCACAATTCGTATGCGGGAGGGCGCCCATCTGGACTGCCGCCACTTGGACCGCGCAAAGATGGTCACGAACTCAACATCGCTCTGCAGCCCCTGCACAAAGCCACAGAACTTCCCTGTCAGACACATATTACTGTGGCAGTAGATCCAGGCACACAAATGTTGCTTGTCAGACTGCATCTGCTCAAGCACACCCTGGGCCAGAAGGATAGACCTGTGCAACCCAAGGACTAACATCTAAAGCATCCCACAATTTTGCGTGCAACTTTGGACTATGATCAAGAAAGCGTTGGTCAAAGTTCACGAATCTCATTTAGCCCATGCAAGGGGAATTATGCGCACCAGCTCTTGGAGGCGTGACAAGGCTCGGTCAATGGTAGCTTTGTCGTAGCCCTTGTCGACAAGTTTTGTGGCGAGCTCGCTGCGCGAGTGTGGCCGGAAGGCCAGGCTGCCAGCTGCAGATGCCTTGCAAGCTTCAAACTCCTTGTCCTGTGGCGCCCTGATCAGAAGAACAATAATGTCAGTAATAAGGACACTCCGTGGTCTATACAGCACTCGCACAGGCGCATCTTGGCCATTGCGACTGCCTGCAGATTGTTTGAGGCCCAGAACGGATACTCTATGGAGGGGGCAAGTTATGCTGGCTTCTTCCTGGCACATCTGCGAGCTCATGATCTGTTTGGGATGTCGTACGTACTTGTAAGACTGCTGCATGTCCCTGTTGACGCCCCAGTCGTCGACTGTCTTCGAGTCGTAAGAAGCTTCATCAGAAGCGTCATCCCAGAGGTTACTTTGAAGCTTTCCACTTGATTTCGGATAGCTCAAAGGACGCCTACGCCCTGCTGCAGATGAGGACAATCTGTTCATTTATGTGCTGGTGAGGGTGTTCATATCGGACAGTGAAGTACTTCGATCAAGTCCTCGAGAAGTCCTTGAGAAGTCCAGAAGACCTTGCAAGCTGAAGCCCGGCAGGTCACGATCCTCACCTTTGTACGGCACTGTTTTGGAGCAGAATGTAAGAACATGTTGCCTCCGTGATTGCAGCGAAAGGATCCGGCACCGATTTTGACCAGGAAGCAAAGGACAGCGAAGCAGACACTGCTTTGCTAAGAGAAAATTTCCAACCGTGAACATCATGCCTTTATCAAAAGTACATGACTAACTCGATGATTTAACCCCGTGGATGGCAAATTCGTCTCATATGCAAGAGGTCTGCACTGTCCAATGAACCACAAGTGACAATGGAGAATTGCCCAAAACCGTTGCGTACTCGGAAATTCGATCAATGATCTTTGAAATCGCACAAATATCAATGCTGTAGGAAGTGAGTGTCTGAAAATTCCGCAACAGCGAGGACACGAGAGGAGAACCTGCGTCAAGAAGGTGCTTACTCACCCCATTAGTGATGCATGCACGACAGCCAAACCAGGCTCCTGCCTGGATTCTGGTCGAACCCTGCGCTTCAACTTGCGATGCCAGCCAAGCGCTTTCCAATATATGTTGATGCCAACTCTGGCATTCGGTGCTCTTGTCAACGTCAGGTCAGGCGAGTTGCTCAAATTGAAGTCAGACGACGTGTTTGTACGAACATTGAAAAGACACAGCTTGGTGCTGGGAGTAGTACCACCTCGGGGGTGTAAACAACAGTATATGTGCTGCATCTTGCCTGGATTTAGCAGCAGGATGCTTGCAACAGACGACATCGCTGATGCTAAAGCTGTTATAAGCCAGACATCTAATATTTCCAAGGGTTCAGCTGCTGCTACCGGGGTGAGTGGTGCACGCTCCCCTAATCCCATGGTACGGGATGAAGCACCTCCAAGTCCAATAACACCCAGCCCTCGGCAGACCAATGGCACTTGGCAGAGACCCTCTCAGAATGCAACCGACAACATTGGCCATGCCAGCACAAGTGACAGAGATGAGGAGCGCAGCAGATTGCGGTGGGCAATCAATATCAAGAAGTGGACTCCATGGGACGACGAGTGGCTGTTCCTCCTGGACATGCTTCCGGAGGAGGACCAAAAGGAGGTGCCACGCTTTTCCAACAACTATTCCAACAACTATCCTGTCCCCTGACCTTCGTATCAAGCCCTTGGCCTGTCTTGTGTCGATGCACGTGGTGCATGTTGATAGTATTATGTGAATCGCCTTCACAGAGCACTCAGCATCCAAAATGTGCCGTGCTCGTGCCAGGGATGTGACATAATGTGCCTGTGCAGGTGGAGTCGTTCAAGTTCAAGGACGACCAGAAGCGGGCATTGGTGAGCAGGCTACTGCAGCGGCAGTGTGTGGCAGTGGCGCTGGGGATCCCTTGGGAGAAGGTGCTAATCAAGCGCACCAAGGGCCGCAAGCCATTTGTCATCAACAAGGGTCTTGACAAGACCCACGCGCCCAACTTCAACTTCAATGTCTCGCATGAGGTGGGCATTTTCCCCCCCTATACTGTTGCTCTTCGAGGCAAATTGCCAGCTTGCATGTGTCTTGGTCGTGTGCAGCTGGAAGACAAGCAACACCATTCGATGCACTACAAGTGCCGCCCTTCATTGTTGCCCCCTTCATAGACAGTAAGTGTACAATAATTGAACTGCAGATCTGCCATCAACAGTCGGGGTGGCAGGCATTGGGTTGCATGTCAGCTGATCTCCACATGACCTACCACACCAGACGGGAGAGAGACAACAGCAGGGACAATTATGTCTGTAGTATGTTGAGAGCCAGCTGGTCAATTGCTGTCCAGGGGGATTTTGTGGTGCTGGCGTCGGAGCCCATCTCCATCTGCGGCGTGGATGTGGCTGCGCCTCAGCAGCTGCGCGCGCGCGGGTCCCAGCAGAAGCTGACCATCCCGCAGCTCAAATCCATCTTCGACAAGCAGTTCACGCCCTATGAGGTGCGCTCTTACTCCGGCTACTATTGCCGACATCTCTTTTGTGGTCATGATCTCGACAGTTTGTTCAATACACCTGCCTTATATATATATATGCTGCCTGGACATGTCATGGTTGGTGTATCAAGTGGGTAGAACTTCCAATGCATCCAACTAGTGCCAGGGGTTTTCATGAACACATTGGGCTGGTGCATGCAGTGGGCTTCCATCGACAATGCCGGCAGCGGCGATGAGGCGAAGGAGGCCATGTTCAGGAGGCTTTGGAGCCTTAAAGAGGTCAGCTTCACAGCCTTGTCCGAAATCACATGATGCACCGCAGGCACATGATTATACATATGTGCTTGGGATCCTGCATATGCTAGTGGGCCGACATTTTGAGCCAGGGGAATGCTGTAAACCAAACAGTGCAAGCACTCGCACGCTACAGGCTTCTATTATACAGCCATCCCTGTCTTGCTTTAATGTGGGAATCTTCTGCTACTTTTTTTTCAAGGTTCCAGAAATGTCAAATGTTTAAGTGACCGTGGTGGAGCGCAGGCGCTGGTGAAGGCTCGAGGGGATGGGCTGGGCTTCGATCTGTCTAAGGCGGAGTTCCATTTTGAGGACGGCATCCGCAGCGACACCGCCAGCGTCTGGATCGACGGCAGGCAGCAGACAAGGTGTGACTAATCGTATGACTCATCGCCATGCTGACATCAGTAATCTCATGTTCTCCACTGGATCTGAGACATGCCTCACCGGTAGAGGCACTGCGATCAATGCTGTTGCCTTTTCCTGCCATGGCTGCAGATTCAACAGTCGTCGCCTGAGAACGATGTTATTGCTTTTCGAGCCATGGCTGCAAAGCCTGTGGTTTGGCCATTGGCATGTGCACACCAATATCATGGTACGATGGCACCCCTGGCTGAGGCAATCTTGCAGCCAGTCCATTGTGCTTCCGGAGCGCAGAGGTAAGGGGCTGCACAGCAGACAGTGGTGATAGCCCTGGGATGCCGGTGTGCGTCGCTGGCGCTGAGCTAGCATGTGTTGCGCACAGGTGGCGATTCTTCCTGCAGGAGCTGTCGGACGGGCACTGGGTGTCGGTGGCGCGCGGTCCCCCCGAGAACATCGTGGACGCCTGGCGGGAGTTCACGGGCACCCTGCAGGAACCAGACATCCCCGGTGCCAAGTTCCAGGTGGGTGAACAGCGCAACTATTGGACGTGGAACACCGCCAGACACTGTGAATATCAACTGGTGGTCTGTGAAATGGTGTTAGTTGCCTGGCAGCTTGGGCAATTGCCTTACAGCTCTCGAGGTTTTATTATATCTCATTGTAGATTGCAGTGTTAACAAACGTTTGCAAGAAGGGCCGGGGAAAGAGAGGCAGGATCTCACCTTGATGATTTGGTCTTGACCGTTGTTATGTTGTCACTGCAGGAAGCACTGGAGGCGCCCAACCCAGCTTTCACGATGTTGGGCATTGCTGACATCATCCCACAGCGGCTGCGTGATGACTACGCAGATGCTGCTGGCCAAGCATGAATTGAGCTTGTGGCGATCAAAGCCTTACAAACATCGTTGCGGAACAATAAGATTACCACCGCAGATTTGTATGTAGAATGCTTAGGCCAATGTTGCTTTTAGATTAATCATTCCTGAATAGAAGCTCTTAGAAGCAATTGCACACAACAGCAGTAAGACTGCGAAAGGCTGGATTGGACGAAAAAATGCATCTTGTCCAGCGATCTAGGTGGTCACTGTGTCTCAATAAAGTTGTTCCATGGGCAGCAAAGCGCCTAGCAAGCACAATTCATCTCCATATTCGACCCCGACTCGAAATTCAACATTTCTGAAAGACAATTCACACACGCTCCACACCAGCACAAATTAATGAAGTCCTTGTGCTTCGGGTAGTAGAAGACAGGGTGCTTCCGAACAAGTACTTGCGCATCTGCAATACGATCATACGACTTGTACTTAATTCGCCGGCTGTTCAGTACATTAACCATCATGAGCAGCCAATTGTCTTTCAGGACCATGGTATTGTACCGAATCCTGAAGTTGGTCACATCCCTGACAAGTGCCTCCACCTTCTCAAAAGACATCTTCAAGTCACCTGAACAACAAAACACCTGGACAACGAGTACTCGCCTTCACGACAGGTCTCCAGTCTGAGCAACAGCACCAAGCTTGGTTGTGAAGAAGTTCCTCCTAATTCCAGAAAAAGTATGACCGATTAGCAAGATCAATAACGCACACTGCATGCTTCATGAAGCAAGCTGCGCTACATAGGTACGTAAATGCAGGAACGGTCATTGCTAAATTGCAAGTGACGTGAGAATATGTGCCTGCCTTGAAGAAGAAGCACCAGTTGAGTCAGGGTTCAATGTCCCCGGCCTGGTGCTTCTTTTTTCATTTTTTTTTCTTTTCCTGGCCGACAAGCTGATCTTGAAGTCGCATACAGTGTGCAGCGTAACCTTAGAGGCACCAGCTCTAGTCATCTACCGGTGATGCTGTTGTTGAGTCTGCAAGCATGGCTAAGCCGAGGTGTGCATGCCTGCTCGCAGCGAGAGTGACCGCTTAAGCCACGTCTGTCGAACGAGAGATCACCGTTCGATTCACATACCTCGGCGAGGCCCATATCGCGGAAACCGTCATCGTCATCGTCAGTGCTGGTGCGTGTTGGCTTCAGAGGGCAATCTCTTGTCCTAATATAATGATATGCTGGCCTTTCAGACAATTGACAGTCAGGAAAGCGAATTTATCGGTCGACAAGCTGCTGCCCCAACCAATAACTCAGGCCAGAAGGAAGGGCCCTTCCTTGCCGGCTAGCCTTACGCGGTGCAGGAAACTGTACTGTACTGATACAGCGAGCTTTGCCTCTCAAACAATTAAATTTTATTAAATGGCCACAGGGAGCAATCTGCACACAGTGACTGAAGGGGAAATATGCTGGCACGGGACCGTTTGAATATTCCTAGATTAACCCTAGACAGGTTCTGCCGGTGTCTAAGCAGGCCCTGCATGCATCTTTGAGAAGCTATTGCTGATCCCACGGCCACGAGCATCAGAAGAATTATACATGCATTTGTTGCAAACCACCAACAACGTTCCTAATTGTTATAGCAAGGAATCTGCACATGTGCATTCGTGCGTGGCTGCTGATGTCGATCGACATGACGCCCAAGACCAGGCCAAGGCCTGTTGCGATTGAATGGAGATAACAAACAATATGAGATCAAATTCCCATGGCTTCTTACTTCTAGACATAAGCCAACAGTATCCATAACAGCACGATCACAGAAGAAAGAGTATATTCCACGGCCTCCCCTGGCACTGTAAATCCCCCCGGCCCTCAGCCGCAGTGATCATCGGTATCGCAGTTTGTGCAGCCCCTTGAGCCGTTTCTCAAGGCCGGCAATGCCCCCGCGCACATGTTCTAGCTCCCTGTTCACCACCGCCAGGGGCCCGCCAGCGCCGGCTTGGGCTGCGCTGCGTAGGGGCAAGTTCTCAACTTGCCTGCTTCCTGCATGGCTCAGCACATCCGGGTGCCTCTTGTCCAGGCTGCCCATCAGCGCATCCAGCCTCTCATCGTCTGCGCACAGCACAGCCTCAGTTAGAATCTGGCTACAGCACATTCTTCTCTCCTGTGCCATCTAGAGACAGAGCAATGCAGTATGCCTGCCAACTCCTCTAACAGGCCCTATAAAACAACGATGTCCAACAACAGCGCGGGAAGCCACGGGCTCTTTGTGATGAGGTTCAAGTAATTGATGCAAAAGGGTGCAAATTGATTCTTGTCAGGTCACATGGCGTCTGACCTGGCAGGCGCGCGCTGAGTCGCATCTGGTGCAGCTTCCTGTCGGCCGCCTGCAGCTGCTGCCGCAGCAGCGTTATGTCGCTCATCCACCCTTCCACGTCCAGCAGCCGCCTGCACCATCAACATCCCAATCTGCCAATGCAACCCAGAGTGTTATAACACACCATTCTGAAACAAAAGCGACCTGTCAGGCGCCGAGGAGCAAGTTTTGCCGTTCAGTAGCCCCCTCACCCTGCACATATAAATCTCCTACTGCATGGGGCAAATCCCAGGGCATGTTTTCCAATGGGTGACAGAGATGCTGTAAGCCTCGTGCATGACAGGTGCCCCTTACATGCATTAGCGGTGATCAAAATACATTTTATATAAGAATTGCCAACTCATGCGGTAGGGGGCGCATGATGGAGGTCGCAACACATGCAAGCATGACTCTCTGCTTGGCATGAGTGACGTCAGGAAGTCAGTTCCAATGTTGTGCGCGCACCGGTGCTCGAGCTGGCGGCATCGTTCGATCTGTTTAGCGAGGCGGGCTTCGACGTGCGCTAATCGCTGCTCCAGGCGCCCTGTCACCCCAAGGTGCATGGCCTCCAAGTCAGCAACCTCCTTCTCCCGCTGCAACACCTGCCACGTGCACAACAGCCTGCCGCTCATGTCTGTCCATGACTCTGAAAGGCTACAACGCAGCGCAGCTGGTCTGTGTAAGATACATAGCACGCAATAAGGAAATTGCTGGAGAAATCTACAGGCCAGCCTCCGCTCTAATGTCTCTTTGAGAAGCTCGGGGTGCACAGCGCAATGTTAGCATGCGCAGAGATGGCCGGTCTGCCCGCGCATGACGATCTCGATCATGGGGTAATGGGGCAAAACCCTTTAGGTAGTGATTAGTTTTGCCATCTCGCACGATCTTCGGATGATGGCAAACACCTCTGAAGCAGACGCTGCCACGCTGCTGAATGCATGACGTGGACAGCAGGCCGGCTGCCAAAAGCTCACACCTGGGAGCGGTAGGCTTCGGTGTGCTGCTCCAGGCGTTCCTCGGCGGTGCTGCGCGCGTCGTGCAGCCGCTGCGCCAGCTCACCCTCCAGCTGCGCCACCCGCGCGCCCAGCTGGCCCCTCACCGCCTTCAGCTTGGACTCGGCCGCCGCCGCGCGCCGCTCCGCATCGGCCCGCGCCTTCTTGCCTGCGCAAAAGCATGTCGCCCAGTGAATTGCAGGTCATTTAGAGGATGTCCGAAGCACTCTAAATACTTGCATGCGTTGCTACTTTGCTGCACAAGACAAACGCAGATATCGATGAAGACACAACACAGTAAGTGAGCAGCATGCAGGACGCGTGAGGGTGAGAGTAGGCAAGTGGGATATTTCGGCATGCGCACCGAGGATGTAATCTTTGGTGGTGGCCTGCAGCGCGTCTTCGGCCCTGTGCAGGCGCTGCAGCAGCTCGTCGTGCCGGGCGGAGGCAACGCTGTGCCGCGCCGCCTCGTCCACCTCGCACATGCGCCGCTCCTCCACAAGCGACGCTATTCGCTCCGCCGCAAACTGCTTCTGTCAAGGGGCAACGCGCATTCTCAGCAATCAGGACTTTGCGCGTTATTTTGTGTGCTCCAGCGGGAATTGGGCGTTCATGACCTCATCGCGAACAGATCAAAGTCAATGGAGACGCCGTGCCTTGAGGATACTGAGGAACTGCGCATGCAGCAGAATTTCTGCAAATGATGCATTGTTGCTTGGTACGTCAAACTTTGCTCTTTGGCCGGCTTGCAGTAGTTCGCAATTTTGCCAAGAGGGTATATCTCTAGACGTGTCTGAAGAATGAACGATGCTGTGCCATTGATGGGTGCTGTGCATGCAGCAGAAACAACCACAAGCTCCACTGCATGCAAGTTACGCCAGCTGAAAACTTGCACTGGTGGTCATGCCATGTTGCTTCCCACCTGTTCTGTCAGCTGGGACTGCAGAGATTCTACTCTCATCCTGAGCACTTCCACATCAGCGGCTGAAATACCACTCTCCTTGTCCCTGGCGGCGGCTGCGCTAGCCTTTGAGCCCTTCTGGGCCTCCAGCAGGAAGAGAAGGTGCTGCAGGCGGTGCCTGTCATCCACCTCTTGCAGCCGCAGCTCATCGTTCTCTGCTTGCAGCTGCAGCAGCCGGTCCCGCTCCTCAAAGATGTACGCTTGCGAGCTGCTCAGCGCCTGTTTGGCACACCAGTTTCCTCATCATTCAATACTGCTCAAACAAAGGATTACCGCTGTAGTCTGATGTTTGGTATGAAGAGCATGTATGTCTTGTATGAAGTGTAGTGTGATAATTAAGCTTGCATGTTGCCTGGAATAAATGGAACCTGTACTGCACACCAGAATGACCAGATAAGCTTGACTGACCTTCTGCAGGTCCCTGATTTCATCGGCACGCTTTTTCAGCTCCCACTCAAGCTCGTGCACCTGCTTTCGCGGCGCTGCACAGGCTTCCAGCTTCTCCAGGAAGTCTTGCCTCTCCTGATCGACGTCATCTGCAAGCAAGTTTGAATTGTCTGTAACACACACTGATCACTCCTGCACGTTGCCCTGAGCACCTCTAGAGCTGGACAGCCTTGAGAGACTCGGCCCTACCCCACAAAAGACACGAAGTATTGGACAGGCACATGTGCAGTGTTATTTTATACTTTGAATCCCTCGATCTGCATCCATCGGCGAACTTCCGCTTGGCCAGTATGTTGCAAGATGGCTGCCTGTGACTTGCACTCAAAGAAAGTAACACAGGGCAACACCTGCACGCTGGTGGTATACAAAATCAGAGGACATCTCCAGGCAGCTGGTTGGGCTGCCCCGCTGTATCATCATGTGTCTAGCTGGTCAAGGATAGATCAGATATACTGCATCGTGCTTGCTGGGTACAGCGGACGTCTGTCCAAACGTGTATTTTGCTTTGTCTGCTACAGAAAACATGTCCGATCACTGATGCAATCTGATATTCCTTGACCATGAATGGCCATCATTGGCAAGCCGAGATCCGTGCCGTTGACTGATAATCCGAGGGGCCCTTAGGGTTTGCATAATCAAATAGAAACCTAAAGGAAATATCGTGACGTCAATTAATGCGCAAGGGCGATCTAGACAATCAAGGACTATCCTTCGTTAAGGGACATCAAATTCTTATAAAATTGTTTTTTTTCTGGTTGTAAGCACCACGAAGCTTTCGCGAAGGCGCAGAAAGTTGGTGTCGAGGCGCAAGATCGATTGGCAAACGCGTTGCAACGCGCATCGCGTGACAACAGCGCACTTTTGCCTTCAAATGCAATCCATAGTTTTCCAATCGAGTGTCACCATCTGTAGAGTCTCGGAAGTACCCTTTGCCGCTCGGTAGGAGCGCCTGAAAACGTGGGCTAGAGGGGTTTAGTGCACAGAGGGTGGGCAGGCAAGCTGGAGACCTTCGAAAGGCACAAGGCAGCAGCTTTAGAGACCCTCAAGGAGGGCATTGTTGTCACTGGTGGGCGCCAAAGAATGTTCTCGAAGACGGGTTTGTTTGGGATGGGCATATTTGTAATCACAGGAACCACGTTTATGCCCAACTTTGGCGTAGTGCTTGCTGGACTCTTCTTTGATTGTCTCAACATGACCATGCATGCGTGCTCCAAGTTGCCCCAGCTCCTGACCACCTGCAGCAGCTTTTGGGTCCCCTGTTCCAATCTCTTGCGGCTGTCTTTGCAGAGTATGGAGGTCAGGGACTCGTGCAATACGTCAACGACGCCTTCCTACAGTGCACAGGTGCAGCATTGAGCCATGCAAACCTGCTAAGAATACCCTCAATGAGCAGCCCCAGACTGGCTGTTCATCAACCATTTCAAGGCTATATCCAAACAAGCGTTGGTTGATGGCCAGGCTACGACCGAGGAGAGGTGTTGGGGAGGCCTGTCAAGGGCCTCTTGCTGGGCGAGGGGACAGAACCAGGGGCAAGGGCAGTCTTGGACGATGCGGCTGCCCAGGGGTTGGAACGCACAGTCGAGGTGCTTCACTACAGGAAGAACGGCACGGCCTTCTGCGATCAGGCACGTTCCCTTTCATGGGGTGCTTTTTATTAGACTTTCCTGTATTCGCTCTTCTGTTGTTGGCAAGATGCCCTGTACTCGCCATGCTGTGCATGGCCAGCCAGGAGGAAAACTTCCTTGTTTTCTTCGTGAGATCTGCTATCTTCTCGAGTGAAGGAATTGGCTAGGGCGCCTGAGGGAAGTTTGGCGCTTATGGGTGGGTGTTACTTGTGATCCCCTGGCCTTGGGTGACCAGAACACCTCTTGGCGGGACACCGGCTTTGCAACCCGGCAAGGTTTTCAATGTTCCAGGGGGTTGGGAGCGGCTCAGATCTCTTAGGGATATTTTTAAATTTCAGGGATTACTTGTAGCGCTCCGGACCTTTAATACCAAGGCGATCCTTAGACGGGGTTTACAAACAGAGCGTGAGCAGCAGCGATGGTTTTAAAGCATTCCTGTAGCGCTCCGGCGTTTAGCAGCGAGGCTATCTGGGAACAGGGCACATGATTGCAGCACGCAAAGCAGGGACATTTAAGAGGCAGGCCTGTGTGCGCAGGTGCGGGTGACGCCAATGAGCGAGGCCGGCTGCATAACGAACGTGATCTGGGTGCACCGGGACGTGACTGAGGTGGCGGAGCAGCAGCACATGCTGGCGCTGCGCAGCCGCGTGCTCAACTTCATGTCCGACGGCATCTTCATCGCCGACTGCGCCGGGCGCCTCATGCACACCAATCAGGGCTTTGCGCGCCTCACCGGCTACGAGCAGATCGAGGCCGTCGGCCGCCCCTGGACCTTCCTGCTGGTGAGTCACCAGAGCTTGCACTGCAATCGATAGCGACATGGGTTCTCACCAGCCGCTGATGCCGTGAGCGGTCGGCTTGTCTTGCAATGCTGCTGCCTTGAGCAAAGTGGCCTGGTGGCAGCGCATTTAGATTGCATGAATACTCAGCTGGCAGCATGACTTTGTGCTACAAGGGCCTGACAAAGAGCACTTCTCACAAGTGCTCTCATGGGATGAGAGAGGGGCTCAGGGGTCTTGGTGGTATGCTTTGGTCAGACTGTGAGGTGATGCATGTGCGTCTAGGCCGAGGACGCGGATACAGCGGTGGCGGGGAGTGTGTGGGCGGCCTTTGCGGCGGGGGCCGCTGTCAGCGTGGACTTGCTGCTGCGCACCAAGGGGGACACGCGGCTGTGGGGGCAGATCAGCTTCACGCCTGTGCTCTCAGAGATTGACGGCACCGTGGAAAACCATGTGAGCCTCATGGACGGTTCATCTGGAGCTTGGCTTGTTGCGCATTTTGTGCAAGTGCTTCGCGCAGAAAGTGGAACAGCTCTTCAATGTGGGAGTGCTTTTGTCTATTCTGAATCTCTGTGATGTAGCCTAGCCAGCTTTTCACTGATTTCTTGAGCTGCACCCTCTTCTGCCCGGATGCTGGTTGAAAGCATGCGGATGTGTTCAGTAAGAGGAAATTGCTCCCGCAGGTGGGTGTAATTACGGACATTACGGCGCGCAAGTCTACGGCGGAGGCGATGCACCTGTGCGACAAGGCGCTGGCGGCCACGTCGGAGGCGACGCTCATCACGGATGCCGCCCAGCCCGACAACCCCATCATCTACGTCAACTCCGGCTTCATCAAGCTGCTCGGTGCGCGCCCCATGGCTTAGACGCCCGCCTTTGTGAGGTTCTCTGAATTGGGCGGGATTTTGGCAGGCAACATTGGCAGGCACCAAGGCGTGCATGTGTGGTCCTGCGGCTCAGTGTTCAAGGGTCTTGCGCACAGAGCTGCTGGTGTATTCATACAGTGGAGAATTGCTGGATGAGCCACTGCCCTGCGTACAAGAAGCCAGAATGCTGACTTGCGGGACCCCCACATGCAATTGCACCCTAGCTTGCTTGTTATCTTGTATACAGTATTGTTGATGCTTTGGCTGTCTCACAAGTGGCTGGCTGTCCACTCCCATGGGCGGCTATAGCATAGGATTCTATGTCGATCCCTAGCATCGGAATAGCAAATGATCTCTTCAAATGGGGCCATGGTTGTGATTCGCTTGCGAATGCTCGTGGCTGCAGGGTACACGATGGGGGAGGTGGTGGGGCGCAATGCTCGGTTCATGCAGGGGCCGGACTCGGACCCGGAGGCGGTGGCGGAGCTGCGGGACGCGGTGCGCACCGGCCGCGCCACCGTCGTCGAGCTCATCAACCTGCGCAAGGATGGCTCCCGCTTCTGGAACCAGGCGCGCCCCCTGCCGCGATTCTGTCCTGGTTATGTACAGCATTTCCATGGTGTGCCATGCCAGAGGTTCCCTGCTCCATCTGGGATTGCAACCTGTCTTCCAGTGCTGGCATGCAAATGGGACAATGTTGCTTGTTACCTTGCATTCCTTGGACCCCCAAGAGACCTTCACAGAGCTGCCTACCATTTACAGGCGCGTGGTACAATGACTGCTTGTTTTTTTTGTTGGAGCTCAAAATGGCCCTCAACAGCTGCCCTGCGCGGGGCATTGAACTCGATGGCATTCTGGGGCACTCTTGTCCAGCATGTCTTGTAGTTTGCGTGTGATGGTCCAAGTGCGCAGACACTCAGAATATTGTCAGCCAGTCCTGGAGACGTGCACGGACAATGTGTCCAGAAAGCGCCATCAACTCTGATGCCCCCTAGGCGCATGAGATACGTATGGTGATGAGTGTGCAGATGCAGCCCATTCGATATGTATAGAGAATCTCGCCATGTGCAGGTGTCCATGACGCCCATCAAGGACAGCTCGGGGTTTGTGACCAATTTTGTGGGCGTGCTGCAAGACGTGACGGAGCGCAAGGCCTCGGAGGCCGCCTTCAAGCTGCGTGACCACGCCCTCTCCAATCTCAACGAGGTGCGCGCGGATATATTGTAGCACACGCCCTAGTATGGCTTCCATACCTCGTGGTTTGCATGGAATGGCAGGTGATGCATGCAGATTGGGACAAATTCTCACCTGGCACGCATTGCTACTTTCAAACAACAGGAGCAGAAATAATCTTCTCCTAGCTGATCTACTCCATTGGGCACTTGTGCTTTGGGAGGCACATTCTATCATCTGGGGTCCCTGATCACTGCCGATGGCCTGGTCAGACTGTGCATGGTAGCGGATGCATCGTGGGGGTGAACTCTTTACCTTTTTTCTTGAATGGTTAGGATTTGCAAGATAATGCATGCGTGAAGGGGGTTGAAGTTGCGCGCTGAAAGGGCGGCGGCTGTGCAGGGCATCACGATCGCGGACCCGAACTTGCCGGACTGCCCGCTCATGTATGTGAACGAGGCGTTCTGCCGCATGACGGGGTATGCGCGCGAAGAGATCATTGGCCGCAATTGCCGCTTTCTGCAGGGGCCTGACACCGACCCGGCATCTGTAGTGCGCATCCGCAAGGCCCTTGAACAGGTGTGCTCCAGCATCCCGCAGCTGACTTGTTATTGTTATCATTATATGACATGTGGCGCCTGCCGAAAGGCAAGGTATGTCCGCAGATGCATTTGGATAGCTGCACCAGATATGGTTGCCGGAGGCCCATGTGGAGGCACCTGCATTGATGCCCCAATTGAGACTCTGTCTGAGTTATTTGCAGCTTAATTAGTCACTATCTGCATCCAACTTGCTCAAGAGCGGACTGTGTTGAATGTCCTCAATGGCAGTGTCGTGATTCTAACGGCAGCGCTCTCATCTGTTGATTTACAGGTCCTCGAGGACAAACATATATCTGGTAAGTATCATGCTAGAGACCACATGCTGCTTCAAGGGAACTTGGATGGCGGCCTTCATGGTTTGAGCTTGCATGTGTGCACCGCGCAGAAGCGGGAGGTGAGCCTGGAGATCCTGAACTACAAGAAGAACGGCGACAAGTTCTGGAACCTGCTGAGCATGATGCCGGTGTGCAACGCTGCGGGCGCGGTGGTCTCCTTCATCGGTGTGCAGTCAGACATCACCGAGCTCATCCGCCGCAAGCACGCCGAACGCGAGCTGCAGCAGGCCAAGGTGCGCAATGACAATCCTCTGAAGCCTGTGATATCCTGGGGTTTCTGGCAGGGTTCAAGCCGCCACCATTAATCTCCAGAATATGGGTCAAAATATGGGCGCTGTGGCAGGGTAGCAAGCCAGTACTATCACCCTCCAGAACGTGGGCCTATGTTCTCGTTTCTATATACCTTGACACTTTCGTGCCCTTCTGGGCAGTGTCTGGACTCCCATCCATACAGCAATTACAAAAGCAGCTGCATCCCATCCATACTGTCACATAGTAATCTTGATTGGTGGCTGTGGGAGGGTTTGGCACATGTCAAAAATCTGCAGCGCGGCATCCATAATTGCACCATTCGGTCAGAACATTTTATGGGGACCGTATATACGGCCGAATATACGGTCATATGGTATTAAAATATATGGAATACGGTCAAAAACGGCCTATTTTGGCCCAAAACACCGAATATACGACCGAATATACACCGTATGCCGAATGACCGAATCCGTATGGTGCAACTATGGCGGCATCTGAATAGGGAGGGCTGTGAATGACCTGTAGGTGGCGGCGGAGACGGCGACGGAGGCGAAGAGCATGTTTCTGGCCAACATGAGCCACGAGATCCGCACGCCCCTCAACGGCATGATCGCCGTCGCGCAGCTGCTCCTCTCCACCAATCTCACCCCCGAGCAGCGGTGCGCGCCCCTTCTCGCCCCTTCTCAACCCCAGATCCATCCATTTGTCGCATGGTGCTTGTCAGCTGTGCATGCATGGCTTCGCAGTGCTCCAAGCAGGCGCTTGTGCGTGTGGAAAAATGGGGAGATTCTCACCCCCGTGCAGCAGTGCACACCCCTTTGCCTACTGGACGCTCCCATGCAATCCTGTTTTTGTCAGCTCTGCATGCGTGGCTTCCCAATGCTCCAAGCAAGTCCTTTTGTGCATGTGAATAACAGGGACGTTCTCATCCCCAAGCAGCAGTGCACACCCGTTTGCCTATTGGAAGTCTTTTGTGAAAGAGAGAGAGCACTGTTTGATGGTGTTCCCCTTTGTCGCATGCAGGGAGCTGGCGGAGACGATCCTGGACAGCGGGGACACGCTGCTGACCATCCTGGGCGACATCCTGGACTTCTCCAAGATCGACCACAACTCCATGGTCCTTGAATCCGCCCCGGTGCTGCCCCACATTTGCCCTTGCAACATCCAAAATTCAGGCTGCTTGCTGCCTCGTGCACGGGCCTAGAGCATTTCGTTATCTCCTTCTCTGTTGTAGAGATATCCTTCTACCTAGAGAGGACTGTGATGGGCTTTCAAGTTACTTGGGTGAAGCGGAGCCACACAAGAGGCGGCAAAAATGCAGGGCTGACGGGCTGAGATGCGTGCAGGTGTCGCTGAGGGACGTGATAAGTTCGACGGTGGAGATGGTGGCGGCTGACGCGACGAAGAAGGGGCTGGACCTGGCTTACACGATGGACGACGCCCTCCTGCGCCGCACCGTCCTTGGAGACGCCATCCGCATCCGCCAGGTTCTGCTTTTTATTCGCCTGCAGCGCCCCTAGTGTTGATATTGGCATTGATGGTTCCCCGCAAGGGCACGCTGGTGCCAATGTGTCGACACAAGTGCTGCCAGATGGGAATTTCAGCAGCTTTGTCAGTGATAAACCTGCAGAGCCGTGCATTTCTTAGACGTGCTTTATTGTGACTGGCACGCTGCCTGTGTCTTTATCTGTCAGCACTTCACAAGTAGCCCGGCGTTGCTCTGCTTGGTACAGGGATGCTGGCAGTGCGGTTCTCAGACCTTCAGGAAAGGTCTTCTAAGACGTCGTCATTGGTAGGCAGCAAACATTGGAGAGTTATCTAAGCGCAGCATCTCTAGAACTGGCATCTGATTGCACTAAGCACGCATGCAGGTGCTGGCGAACATTCTGGCGAATGCGGTCAAGTTCACGCAGAGGGGCGAGGTGGTGGTCACGGCGACGTGCGCGGACGCATCGGCAGCGCTACCGGGCGCGGCGGCCGGCCGCGGTGGCGACGGCACCGGAGACGTGTGCGCGGGGCGGCAGCTGGTGCACGTGGCCATCCGCGACACAGGCATCGGCATCAGCGAGGATTCCATGAAGAAGCTCTTCCAGTGCTTTCGCCAGGGCAGCGAGTCGATGAGCCGCAAGTACGGCGGCACAGGTGCGGCGGCTTTCCCCCTTGCAACTTTTGTGCTACTGTCACTCTTAGAAGCGGCTGTATTTTTTGTCAAGGGCCAAAGGCAGCATTGCAAATAATCTTACTTACCCTTGCAGATTCTCAGGGCTATTTGCAGCCTGGTGGCGCTTTATGAGCTTGTGAATTGACGCTTGTCTGTTGCATTTCTGATGCAATATTATACTTGTGCAAACCCATAGTTTTCTTGTATCAGATGTGTAGATAAAGTCTAGGATAGCAGGGCAGATCTGACAGGGGTGGTATGCGTTCACAACAGGGCTGGGCCTGGTGATATCCAAGCGGCTGACTGAGCTGATGGGGGGCACCACATGGGTGGAGTCGACTGTGGGCAAGGGTTCCATCTTCCACTTCACCATGCTGCTGGTGTGGGCTGACGAGGCGCCCCCCGAGTCCCCCCGGCCCTTGGGTCCCCTCCCCCAGATTGAGCACCCCTCCCCCGCCACCAAAGGTTCCCCCCCTTCTGCAGCTCTTTACAGTGGCGACACACGCGCGGCAGTGCCGCTGCACACTGCTGTATTCTGTTTCCAATTGTCCTTTTTGGAAGTGTTATTGACTGAAGAGGTTGGGTGCATTAGATACCTATGCATCACTGCAGTGCACATGCAGCTTTCACTCCTGTGAATCTCCCTGTGTGACAGGGTAGTTTAGCGAGGGGCTTACATTCAGCCCGGCTGACGGTGTCATCGCTGCATGCGTGGGGGTGTTCGAGAGGGCAGTCTGGCATTAAGCAGACTGGACGCATGCGTGGCGCAGGCATATCGTGGCAGCTGCCGGTGGCGACGTCGGCGGCGAACGGGTGGCGGCAGCTGGACGACAACGCGCAGTGGACGGGCCCCAGCATGGCCGAGTGCGCGCAGCTCTCTGGCCGCCGCGCCGTCGTCGACATCCTGCACCAGCCCACCGCCCTGCAGGCGCGCCGCGGTCCCCCCTTGTTTGTTTATACAATTTTTCTTTTTTTTCCACCTGAGCGGGAGCTTGCACTCATGAATCCCGACGTTGTGGGGTTTGTGGGGTGTGCATCTTGATGGGCGCCTTGGCAGCAAAGGGAACTTATGGCGCGCAAGTCGATGGCAGGCTTGCAAGCAGAAAGGAATTGTGTGACCTTTTTGCTTCACTTGAATGAGCAGCACGGTCCTGTGGCTGTGAGATAGAGAAGAACAAGCAGAGTTGCTGCAAGGTTTACAAATATTTTGAGGGAGGGCTTTGGGTTTCTAAAGTTTTGGTGGTTGTGAGGGCAGGTGGCGCAGAGCTGCCGGATGCTGTGCATGGAGGCGGACATCGGGTGCGCGGTCGGCTGCAGCGACAAGTACGACTTCGCCATCGTCGGCGTGGATGAGGCCGTTGCAGCTCTCAGGTCAGCCCAATTTCCCCACAGTCTTTTTTTAAATTGTCAATACCCTGTGCCACCCCCAGACACGAGGATCTGGAGCTGGCGTCGTCAATCTTGCTCTCTCTCGATGGGTGGCATGCCTATGCGCGAAATGCATGACTTGACGACTTCGCACCTGCACCACATCCTTCTGTCTGTTGGGACTTCATCAGCAAGCAACGCAGCTCGCAAGCTGCTTGTTGCACGTTCAGCCTACCTCTAGCCACACTCATCCTCATCAGCACATCATCTTTGGCATTTCTAAAACCACTTGCATTAGAGCCGCAAGAGGCTTATAAAGCAGGCGTACTGAAGGGGTGCATGCTGCATGTATTCCTCTGGTTCAGAGTACTCAGATGACCTGCAGCCGGCATAGCAGGGATGTGTAAAAGACAGGGCCTGGCTCGGGGAAGGGGCATTACAGACACTTGAGAGACTCTTCTGTGTGCACCGTGCGCTCAACAACAAATTGCGTCTTTAGAATTTTTAAGAATCACTACAATGAGAGCCAGCGGAGGCTTATAAAGCAGACGTGCTGATGGGGTGGCGTGCGCTATAAAACACTATCATGAGAGCCGGCAGAGGCTTATAAAGCAAGCGTGCTTATTGGGTTGTGTGCTGCGAACAACAGGGGTGGGTGGAAGGGGCGTCCGGTGGTGGTGCTGGGGCAGAAGGAGGGGGTGCCGATGGGGCTGCACCCGCTCGTGTCCATGGTCGCGCGCCCCGTCAAGCACGTCCGCCTCGTCACCGCCCTGCTCAAGGCCATAGCCCTCATGCGCTCCAAGGCCCAGGTGCAACCCTCGCCTTGCTATTGTCCTATACCCCATCACTGTTCTGCCATGTACTGTTGCACCTGCCCTTAAGAGGTGGGGCCACTGAAGCGAACTCCAGAAACAGAATGCGTGTTGCTCAGAAAAGCACGCAAGCCTCGTTTGCTTCTTGCTGCCGTACCAACAGTCTTGCTAATGGCCTTTGCATTAAGTTGCTTCAACAGGAGTGAAGCTTATCCGACACAGCGCATTATCTGGGCTGAAGCTGAAGTAAGTGTCAGTTCGCTGCATACCACTTTGTGCTGAAAGGCAATGTTGATTGGTTGTTGATGATGTGTGCAGCACGTGCCGCTGCACGGGACGGCGAGCGCGCGGGCGGCGGCGGCGGCGATTGACGCGTTCCACATCGGCGGCGGTGAGGAGCCCAGCCGGCGGCGCGGGCGCGACCAGACGCTGGCGCAGCAGCAGCGCAGCGCAACCGCGCGCCGCCGCATGAGCCTCGACAACTCCGCCCTCGACTTTGGCCAGTCCGACGGGTACTGCCTTGACCATTATGCACCTTCTTTTCTCACTCTCACATCCTTCGGCTCGGATGCCCTTGTGCAGCTGCTTCAAGCAGTCTTTCAGTCTCCTGCTCATGTTGCTTTCGCCTGCCTCTGAGGGAGGCCAAGATATTTAAGAAAAACTGCGGTGCGTTTGCTGATATGATTTGGCAGAGATGTAAATGTATTGCTATTCTGTCTGGATTGCTGACAAGCAAGGCAAAAATACACCGGTACTAGAGAGAGAGAGGGATTGGGTCGGTGAATTCTGGGTGTCCATCTTGATGGACGCATGCGAGGCATAAAAAAGAAGTGCTGAGGTTCCACGACATGCTGCTGCAGGACTGCCAAGGAGCGGCAGGGCCGCAGGATCAACCCGAGCCGCACAAGCTTTGCGTACGACACAATCGAGGAAGAAGAGCAGCGCGCGCAGGGCAGCTGCTCCTCTTCGCCCCCCGCCAACAACTCCAATGGTCAGCCCATTTCCTTTACTCATCCTCAAGTCCCGCATCTTGTTGGTGCTGAATGGTTCCTCCACCGTGATACCCACATTTTTAAACGCCTCTTGTGTGACTTGGAAGTCACTTAAGACTCCTGTGAGCACTGCAATAGAAGGAATTGTGCAACTCTCTATCAAACCTGTACAGAGGGCATGGGCGTTTTGGGTTGATTTGATTTGATCTGATGGCCGGGATGCTGGGTTGGTTTGAGCTGTGGCGAACCATGGGCAGGTGCGCAGCAGCGGTCGCGGACGAGCATGGAGGTGGACGAGAAGATCAGCATGAGCAGCAACTCCAGCATGCAGTCCTGCCACACCACCGTCTCCGCGCACAGCAACAACAGCAATAGCAACAGCAGCAGCAGCAGCAGCAGCATCAACGCCGCCGACAAAGATCAGCCGGTTGCGCCGGTCGCACCGGCCGCACAGGCCGAGCGAAGCAATTCTGCGCAGCCACCCTCGGAGTCGGGCAAGAGAAGCCACGGCGGCTCGCAGGACCGCGCGCGCGCCTCGAGGGACGACGCCGAGAGAGGCTGGAGCAGCGGCCCGCCGCGATTGACCGGCGGCGGCAGCGGCGCGGCGGCTGCGGCGACCGAGCGGCTGCTGTCGCCGGGGGGCGCTCTGCGCGTGCTTGTAGCGGAGGACAACCTGGTGAATCAGAAGGTGCTGCTCAAGGTGCTGCAGCGCGTGACGCCCGAGAGCAAAGTCTTCGTCGCCAACAACGGCCAGGAAGCCCTGCAGGTGGGCGCTGCCATTCCTCTCCAAGATATTTGCTCATGTCTCTCTTCACGCACCGAAACTATCTCCACCTATTCTGTTCAGTAGTTGAGGTCGTAGCGGAGCAGTTGCAGGGAGAAAGCAACAATTGACTGGCATGCGGCAAGAGGTTGGTATGTAACAGGTTTGGTGAGCCATTTTTGAAATAGAGCAATGGCTGTGCACAGGAAATGGAGAAGAATGTTTACGACATAGTGCTGATGGACGTGCACATGCCCATCATCGACGGTCTGGAGGCCTCGCGGCGCATACGGGACATATACCCGGAAGAGGACCGGCCCAAAATCGTGGCGCTGTCCGCTGACACAACGCAGGCATGCACACTCTCCCAGCCCATCTTTGAATCAGGAAAGATTGCGTACATGAAAGTCAGTGCGAGTCAAATGTAGGGAAGACGGGCTGCATTGGCAACACTGTTGTGTCCTGTTTGAGAATCATTCTTGACCAAGTGAAAGCATGCCAGACCTGGCGGTCATGTGGCTATGGGCATAATGGTGACCTGTTATAATGCCCTGTGCAGGATATGCAGTCGCAGGGCAAGGACGTCGGCATTCACCAATTCATCTGCAAGCCATTCAGGATTGAGGAGCTGCAGCGTGTGCTTAATTCAACGTCCCGTGTGAAGCGCGTGCTGCCTTCCTGATCCTCAGATTATGAAGAAGCAGCGACTGAAGATTATTTTTAATCAGGAGCCTGAGGATTACTTCTTTTTTGCAAAGGGTGGAGCAGCATGGCTCTGTCCTTGGCGCATTCACTATA
>JADEYI010000246.1_pt1 | contig 94316 bp, 92 predicted proteins | sample 8542331 | NCBI WGS metagenome assembly JADEYI01 (sample SAMN16510988, study PRJNA670497) | mine drainage metagenome | isolation source: biofilm near Copperflume 1 | place: Germany: Marsberg coppermine Kilianstollen | collected 2018-02
AACGTCGACTTCTACGCCGGCGCCGTCTACTCGCTCCTCGGCATCCCCGACGAGCAGTTCATCCCGATGTTCGCCGTCGGCCGCATGCCCGGGTGGATCGCCAACGTGCTGGAGCAGTATCAGGACAACGTGCTGATCCGGCCGCTGCTCGACTACACCGGTCCCCGCCACCGCAAGTACGTAGCGATCGACGAGCGCTCCGCCGCCTGACGCGCGCGCCACAGACGACGGGTCCGCCGCCGGCGGGTTGCCCGGCGTCGGGACTTCACCGGCGCCGATCGCGGCGTCTCCCCTATAGGAAGCGGACGCCGATTCGATCATCATGCCGGCTGCACGGGCGCAGGGACGCGTCCGCGCTCCGGAGGACGCATGAACGGACTGCCACGGCACGCGACGGACGCCCGCATGGAGACGGTGACGAGCACCTTCGTGGCCGCCGGGCGCCCGAACGGCATCCACGACCTCGGCCGCCTGCTCGAACAGCTGAACAACCCCGTGCTCGGCGACCAGATCGAGTTGCACGAGGCGACGCTGCGGCCGCTCTACCGCGGCGGCCGCCCGCTCGATGTCGATGCGCCGGTCGTCGTCCGTCGCGACCAGCTGATCTTCTGCAACTTCGAGGGCCCGTACTTCACGCGCGGCATCGTCCAGCCGGTACGGACAAGCGCGCCGGTGCTCCTGCTGGCGCCGCCGTTCCAGATCCGCGGCACGATGAGCTTCGCGCTCGAAGCCGACCGGACGGCGGCGCTGCGCACGGAGCTGCACCGCTTCTTCGTCGTGCGCGACGCCCTCGTCTTCGACGCCGAGGGCAACGAGCTCGGCGAAGGTGATCAGATCGTCGTCAACGGCGGCGCCGTGCAGATGATCAGCGCCACCGCGCTGCACATTCCCGCACTCCCGGCCCGAGTCGCGCCCGCTACCCATCGCGCGTCGCCGGTCGCCGACGACGAGACGGACGCCGACGAGGCATCGCGCGCAGCCTGAGTCGTCCATCGCAGCGTCGGCGGCTGTCCGGTGCACGTCCAGGCGATGATCTGCCTGTCGCCCGGGCCCCGCCCGATGTCGGACGTTCGATGTTGGTTGGCGGGTGTGCGCGCCCACGCCTGCGGTGAACGAGGCGATGTTGGATGTCGGACGTTGGATGGCGTGCGAGCCGAGAGCGATCTCCGCTTTCCCGTTGTCTCCCACGTCCCACGTCCCACCGCCCGGCAGCCAGCCGCCCGGAGTACAATCCCCGCATGCCCGAATCGATCCGCGTTATCGTCTCCGGCAGCGGCAAGATGGGCCGCGCGATCATCGACGCCCTCGGTGCCGCCGATGGCATGACGCCGGTCGCCGTCATCGAGAAGTTCACCGAGGAGCGGACGCTGGCCGGCCCATCGGGCGGCGCAGCCCTGCCGGTTACCGCTGATCCCGCGGAGGCGTTCGAGCGCTGGCCCGCCGACGTCGTCGTCGACTTCACGAACGCCCTCTGGACGCCGGCGGTCATCGATGCCGCCGTCGCCGCCGGCGTGCGGCCGGTGATCGGCACGAGCGGCCTCGCCGACGCCTACGTCGGCTCGCTCGCGGGACGCTTGCGGGAGCAGCGGCTGGGCGGCGTTTTGGCGGCGAACTTCGCGCTGGGCGCGGTGCTGCTGATGCACCTGGCGACGATCGCCTCGAAGTTCTTCGATTCGGCCGAGATCATTGAACTCCACCACGACCAGAAGGTCGACGCGCCGTCCGGCACGGCGGTCGCCACGGCGCGGGCGATGGCGGCGGCGCGCGGCGCGCCGTTCGCCCGGAATGTGCCGGAGATGGAGGCGGTGGCCGGCGCGCGGGCGGCGGCGATCGACGGCGTGACGGTGCACAGTGTGCGGCTGCCGGGGCTGGTCGCGCATCAGGAGGTGATGTTCGGGGGCCGGGGTCAGACGCTGACGCTGCGCCACGACACCATCGGCCGCGAGTCGTTCATGCCGGGCATCATCCTCGCGGCGCGCGAAGTGATGCGCCGCGAGGAGCTGGTCGTCGGCCTCGACGCGCTCATCGGGCTGGCGTGAAGCCTTCGGCCGCCAACGCCTCTGCCCACGCCGGGATGCTGGCATCGGGCACGGCGTCGTAGTTCGGGAAGTACGGCTTCACGTCGAGCACCGGCGTGCCGTCGATGGCGTCGAGCCCTTCGACGCGCATGATGTTGCGTCGCCGCTTCAGCAGCCGCACCACGGAGACGCCGATCGGGCTCGGCCGCAGTTGGCTGCGCGTCGCCAGCACCCCCTGCTCGGGGATGCGGGCATCAGCGCCGGGGCGCACGCGCACACGCTGCTCGGACTCCGGCACCTTGTGGAGCGCGTAGACGACGATGATGTGCGAGTAGCCTTCGATGCCCTCAAGCATGTCGAGCAGCTCGGCCCGCAGCACGACGTCCGACACCACGTGCGCCCAGCCCTCCGGCCGCGGCGTGTGCACGCCGTTGCGCACGATGCCGACCGGCCGCACGTTCAGCGTCTCGCGGGGGATGGCGCTGCGGCCGTGGCTGCCGAAGGTGGCCGTCAGCCAGTCGAGGAATCGGAACCAGTAGTTCATCGGCGCGTTTCCAAGCGTCCGCCGCTCGTCGATCGCCCTTACGCGGGCGCGGCGACCGGCGCCTCGATGACAATGCGCAGATTCTCCGCCGCCTTCATGCCGAGCGTGACCTCGCGGCCATCGAGACGCACGGTGATCGTCGAGTTGTAGGCGGCGACGTCGGTGACGGCGAGGCGGGCGCCGGGCTTCAAGCCGTTCTTCTCGTAGAACGTCATCAGCTCGTGGTCCTCCTCGGCCTCCTCCTCGATGCCGTCCAGCGTCCACTCCTCGCCGGCGCGCGCCGTCGCCAGCGGTCGCGTCCGTGGTCGCGCCTCCGGGTCGATGCCGGGGAACGGGTTGCCATGCGGGCAGGTCGTGGGATTGCCGAGCACGGCCATGATCCGCTCTTCCACGCGCGGCGTGATCGTGTGCTCGATGAGGTGCGCCTCTTCGTGCGCGTCGGCCCAGCCGAGGCCGAGGATATCGACGAGCAGCCGCTCCGTCAGCAGGTGCCGCCGCTTGATCGATTCCGCGGCCGCCTGGCCGGCCGGCGCCAGCGTGATCTCCTTCGAATCGCTGATCGCGACCAGTCCATCGCGCTGCATGCGGTGCACCGTGTTCCAGACGGTGGGCGCACTGACGCTCATCTTATCGGCCAGGCGCGCGGCGATGACGGTGCGGCCGGCGCGCGCCTGATCGTAGATCTCCATCAGATAGTCTTCGATGATCGATGATGGCCTGTGGGGCATGGCGCCTGATTATAGCGGCAGCGAATCCTGCGCAATTCCTGGCAGGACGAGGCGACAATACTTCCCGAGATGTCAATGTAGCCTTGACTAAACCGGGCAGTTAGCATAGGCTAACGACAGGTCTGGCGCCCGCCAGATGACGCCCGGGGAGGTCCCATGCTCTTCTCGCTGCTCGTCACCCTGCGCGAAGGCCTCGAGATCGCCCTCATCGTCACGATCCTCCTCGGCTACCTCCGCAACATCGGACAGAAGCAGCACTTCCGCGAGGTGTGGTTCGGCGTCATCGCAGCGGCAGTGCTTGCGCTCAGCGTGGGGGTCGGGCTGGTCGTCGCGTCGCGAGAACTGAGCGGGCGCGTGCTCGAGGCGTTCGAGGGCTCGGCGATGCTGTTCGCCGTCGCCGTGCTGACGTGGATGGTGTTCTGGATGAAGCGCCAGTCCGCTGGCATCTCGGCGAATTTGCGACGGGAGATCGATGTCGCGCTCTCGACGGGGTCGGTGGTGGCGCTGGCGCTCATCTCGTTCTCCTCCGTCGCGCGCGAAGGCATAGAGACGGCGCTCTTTCTCTTCGCGGGCTCGACCGGAAGCGTCTCCGGCGTCCAGTTCGTGCTCGGCGGCGCGGCCGGCTTCAGCATCGCGGCGGTGGCCGGCGTCGTGCTGTATTACGGCGTGGCGCGCCTGCCGCTGAGGCCGTTCTTCCTGGCGACGGGCATCGCCGTCATCTTCCTCGCCGCCGGTCTCGTCTCGAACGCCATCAGCGCCCTGCATGGCGCCGCGTTGCTGCCGAACATCGGCGCGCGGCCGTGGGACACGGAGGCGACACTCTCGATGACGTCGACGATCGGGCGCTTCCTGAACACGGTGCTCGGCTACGACTCCGCGCCGGCGTGGGCGCAGATCGTTGCCTACTGGGGCTACCTGATCGCGGTGCTCGCCGCCTATGTCGCCTGGCCTGCGCCCCGGCGGAAGAAGTCGCATACGGAATCGGCGTCGGCCGCGCTGCCGGCGACGCAGCCATAGCCGGGAGGGAGATCGATGATCTGGACGAAGGGCGGCGTCGCGGGCGGCGTCGCGGGGATGATCGTGCTGTTCGCAGCCTGCTCGAGCAGCGGCGCCGGCGGTCGGCCGGTGACGATCACGCAGGCGTCCGCCGGCTGCACGCCGACGACGATCCAGGCGAAGCGCGGAGAGAAGCTGAAGCTCGTCGTGAAGAACACGAGCGGCAAGGACTACGAGGTCGAGGGGATCGAAGGCACCAAGCTCGAAGAGCTGATCGTGCCGGCGGGCAAGATACGCACGCCGGGCTACAACGTCCCGAGCACTGCCGGCACCTACAAGATCAAGTGCTACGTGCCGAACGGCGTCTCGACGACGATCGAGGTGCAGGCGTCGTAGCGCCGGGGCGCACCGGCGCCGCGGCTGTCGCGGCGGACGTGCTGCCGGCGGCGTCCCGCCAACCCACCCGGCGCCCATCGACACCAGCTACGCGCGGCCGGCCTGCGCCCGGAACCAGGCGACCGTGCGTTCGAGGCCCTCGCGCAGCGGCACCTGCGCGCGCCAGCCCGTCGCCGCAGCGATCTTCTCCGACGAGGCGTACGTCGCCGGCACATCCCCCGCCCGCTCGCCGAGGTCGTCGATCGGCGTCTCGTAGCCGACGATGTCGAAGATCTCGCGCACGACGTCGATCATCTTCGTCCCCGTCTCCGAGCCGATGTTGAAGTACTGCAGTCCGTTCAGCCCGAGCACCGCCGTGTGCGCGCGCGCGAGGTCATCGACGTAGACGAAGTCGCGCACGACCTCGCCGTTCCAGTACAGCGGTACCGGCCGCTTCTCGATCGCCGCGCGCACGAAGTTGGGGATGGCGTGCGTCTCCGGCTCGTGCCGCTCGTCGGGGCCGTAGGGGTTGAAGTAGCGGAGGATGACGGCATCCATGCCGAACAGCTGGTTGTACGTCGCGACGAAGGCCTCGGTCGACACCTTCGAGGCGCCGTAGGGGTTCGACTGCACGCCGAGCGGGTCGGTCTCGCGGATCGGCAGGCTCTCGGGTGTCCCGTACACCGTCGCGCTCGACGAGAAGACGAGCTTGCCGACGCCAGCGCGGCGCATGCCTTCGAGCAGGCGCAGGGAGTTGATGATGTTGTTCTCGGCGAAGACGAGCGGCTCCTGCACCGACTGCGCGACCTCGATGAACGCCGCCATGTGGATGACGGCGTCGTGGCCACGCAGCCACGCCGGCAGCTGCGTCTCGTTGCGCAGGTCACCCTCGATGAAGCGCGCGCCGGGCTGCACGAGCGCACGGAAGCCCTTCGAGAGGTTGTCGAGGACGGTGACGTCGTGGCCCTCTTCGAGCAGCACGCGCGTCACCGCCGAGCCGATGAACCCCGCGCCGCCGGTGACCAGTACACGCACTTACGCTTCGAACTTCCTGAACACGAGGCAGGCGTTCTGGCCGCCGAAGCCGAAGCTGTTCTTCAGCACGACCTTCACATCAACGCGCCGCGACGCGTTCGGGATGTAGTCCAGGTCGCAGTCCGGGTCCGGGTACTCCTGGTTGATCGTCGGATGCACGACGCCGGTGAGGATCGACTGCACGCAGGCGACCGCCTCGATCGCGGCCGAAGCGCCGAGCGTGTGGCCGATGAGCGACTTCGTCGAGCTCATCGGGATCTCGTAGGCTAACTCGCCGAGCACCCGCTTCAGCGCCACCGTCTCGTACTTGTCGTTCGCCTGCGTCGACGTGCCGTGCGCGTTGACGTAGTCGATGTCTTCGGGCTGCACGCCGGCGTCGGCGAGCGCCAGCTGCATCGCGGCGGCCGTCGTCTCGCCATCCTCGACCGGCGCGACGACGTGATGCGCGTCCGACGTGCAGCCGTAGCCGGCGAGCTCCGCGAGGACGCTGGCGCCGCGCCGCTGCGCGTGTTCGAGCGATTCGAGGATGAAGACGCCGGCGCCCTCCGATGAGACGAAGCCGTCGCGCTTCGCATCGAAGGGACGGCTCGCCTTCTCGGGCGGCTCGTTCTGCGTCGAGAGCACCTTCATCACCTGGAACGCCGCGAGGCCCAGCTCCGAGAGCCCGGCCTCGGTGCCGCCGGCGATGATCACGTCGGCGCGGCCGGCGCGGATCATCTCCGCCGCCTCGCCCATGGCGTTGCCGGCCGATGCGCAGGCGGTGGAGATCGTCGCGTTGTAACCCTTCACGCCGTAGCGCATCGCCACCTGCGCTGCCGCCATGTTCGGCAGCATCTTCACCATGTAGAAGGGGTCGATGCGGTTGCCGCCCTTGCGCACGATGTCCTTCACCGCGCGGTCGGTGTCCGGATAGCCGCCCATGCCGTTGCCGAACATGACGCCGACGCGGTACGGGTCGATGCCGGCGAGGTCGAGCTGCGACTGGGCGACGGCTTCGTGGGCGGCCACCAGGGCCAACTGCGAGAAGCGCGCCATGCGACGCGCCTCCTTGCGATCCATGAAGTCCTCCGGCACGAAGTTCTTCACCTCGCCGGCGATGTGCGTCGCGTAGCCTTCCGAATCGACCTGCGTCAGCCAGCCGACGCCGGACTTGCCGGCGACGGCGCCCTGCCAGAACGCCTCGACCGTGTTGCCGAGCGGGTTCACCGTGCCCATGCCGGTGATGACGACGCGCTTACGGTGCCCGTTCCCGTCCTGCATGCGTCTCCTGTACCCTCACCTCGGTCCCTCTCCCGTTACGAGGGAGGGGACGCCCGAGTCACCAGGAACCTCTCTCCGGCCCCGCTCCGCTGCCGGGAGAGGGGAGTGCTGCACAGTCCCCGGTCAACAGTCACCAGCGGTCATCAGATCATATCCGGTTGGATTCCGAGAAGGTACTCGCGGACCGCTGCGGCGAAGCTGATGGCGCCGAATGCAACGACGGCGCCACGGTCGCCGGCCTCCGTCAGCGCAGCGTCGCAAGCGGCAGGAAGGGCGGCGAACGCCGTCACCGGCACGTCGCAGGCGCGGAAGGCCGCGGCCAGCTGCGCGGGGTCGGCGGCGCGGCGGTTGCTCCAGGCCGGGCAGATCGCCTGCTGCGCCAGCGGCGCGACGGCTTCCGCGATGGCGGCGGCGTCCTTGTCGGCGAGCGTGCCGGCGAGGAACACGGCCCGCGTCAGGCCGAGGTACTCGCGCAGCGCCGCCACCATGCGCGTCGCCGAGTCGCCGTTGTGGGCGCCGTCGACGACCACCAGCGGCCGCCGCTTCAGCACTTCGAGCCGCGCCGGCCAGACGACGTCGGCGCAGCCCCGCCGCACGTGCGCGGCCGTCAGCTCGAAGCCCGCCCGCGCCGCCAACTCCTCGCACGCGACGATCGCCGCCGCCGCATTGTCGAGCTGATGGCGGCCGATCAGCGGCAGGTGCGCGCCGTAGGTCGCACGCGGCGTCTTCAGCCGGAAGTCCTGGCCCTCCGCCGTCGCCGATGTCCGCGCGACCTGGCAGGCCTGCACGACCTCGAGCACGCGCGCGCCCTGCGCCGTCGCCTGCGCGCGCACGACGTCGCGCGCCGACTCCCGCATCGGCGCGATGACGACGATGTCGTCGCGGACGATGATGCCGGCTTTCTGCGCCGCGATCTCGGCGATCGTCGCGCCGAGCACGGCCGTGTGCTCGAGGCTGATCGACGTGATCACCGAGACGTGGCCCTCGCGACGGACTGCGCCAGCCTGGAAGACGTTCGTCGAATCCAGCCGGCCGCCGAGTCCGACCTCGACCACCTGCGCGTCGACGGCCGCCTCGCGGAAGGCGACGAACGCCGCCGCCGTCAGCGCGTCGAAGGCCACGAACTCGCGCCCGGGGAAGCGCTGCGCCACCGCCGGCATCGCCTCGGCGACCGCCGTCAGCGCCGACGCGAACTGCTCGCGCTCGACCGGGCGGGCGTCGACGCGAAGGCGCTCGGTGTAGCGGTGCAGGTGCGGGCTGATGTAGCAGCCGGTGCCGCGTCCGGCGGCGCGCAGGACCGACTCGGCGATCGCCGCCGTGCTGCCCTTCCCCTTCGAGCCGGCGATGTGCAGCGTCGGCCGGCCGCGCTCAGGCGCCCCGAGCGACTCGAGCAGCGCGAGCATCGGCGCGACATCGGGCCGCGAGCTGAACTGTCCCGTCCGTTCGAAGTCGGGCAGCGTACGCAGCCAGAGGAGCGCCTCGTCGTAGTCCATGCCAGAATCGTAACGCCTGCCATCGGTCGCAGAAGACCGGCCGGCCCGCAGCCAGGCGACCGGCAGCGCGCACGACCGGCCGTTAGGCTGCATGACGTCGATGAGCCACGACCCGCAGATCGTCGACCTGCCCGCGATGGTGCTCGCCGGCGTGCGTTGCGACGGCGACGCGGCCGGCGGCGAAGAGCACTGGCGCCGCTTCCGTGCCTGGCTCGCGGCGCAGGACTTCGTCCCGTCCGACGACGTGCTTGCGGTCGCCTATACGCCGCCGCTCGCGTTCGGCGCCGGCCGGTCGGTCGAACTGTGCGCGCCGGTGGCGGCGGCGCAGCCCGGAGACGCTCCGGAGGGACGCGTCGCAGGCGCCGACGTCGTCGTCACCCGCACCCTCGCCGGCCGCTTCGTGCTCGCCGCCGGCGCGCCGCAGGACGTGCCCGCCCTCGTGCGGTCGGCGCGCCACTTCGCCGCGGCACACGGACTCGCGTTCGAACGCGGCAGCGTCGTCATCTACCGGCGCACCGGCGGCGAGGCAGTGCGCGCAGACGCCGGTGTCCGCATCCACGACTGAGCCGGGCGCGGCGATGCGCGTCGCTCCGTCGGCCAAGGGGCGCGGGCAGGAGCGGTCTGCGGATGCCGGTCCGGGCGGCGGTTTGAGCCGCCTGCGCCGCTCGGCGCGTTCGTCCGAGACCCGTGGCATCGCGAGGCGCGCCTCGTCGCGGAGAGGTGCGTACACCCGGATCTGGTACGGACGCCGCCCGCGGGTGGCGCCGGGCCGGATGCATCACAAACCGATGTGCCAGCACCCGCTATACTGCTGTGCCGCACGGCTCCCCGCGCCGATACTCTGGTGTTCGCCTGTACGCCTGCCGTGCGCATCGCGGCGGCCGTCGATGCGGCGTTGTGCAGAAGGAAGACGCGCCGCCGCTCGCCCGCGTGTCGGGCCGCGGCCAGAATCGACGGGATGGTTATGACGGACGATCGGGCGCAGGACGAGGCCGTCGAGCGCGCATCACGGGTCATCGCGCAGGCGCTGAAGGAGGCGGAGATCGTGCTTGCCTCCCAGCGCGAGAGCCGCCAGCAGCAGCTGGCGCCCGAGCTCATCGACACGCTCGAGCGCTTCAGCTCGCTCCTCGCGCGGCTGGTCGAGCACACGGAACACCTCGCCGAGCGCATGACAGAGCTGACCGAAGCCGTCGCCGCGCTCGCCGACATGCGGGCGCGCGGCGCGACGCCGCCGGCGAGCACGCCGCAGCTGCCCGAGATGGAGCGCGCCTTCGCCCCCGGCGGCGAGGGCATCGACGTCACGATCGAGGCGGTGCCGGGGTTCCAGGGGCTCATGGAGCTGCAGCGTGCGCTCGTCCGCCTGCCGGAAGTGCAGAGCGCCGCCGTCCGCAAGTACCAGGACGACGAAGCCGCGATCCAGCTCGTGCTCGCGCAGCCGATGACGGCATCGAGCGTCGCCGCCGGGATTACAGGCAGCACCGGCCACCCGATCATCGTCGACGACGCGCGCCCCGACCAGCTCCGCCTCCGCCTCCGCTTCCTCGCCTGAGGGACCGCCGTCGGCCTGCACTCTCCGCACGACAACGGCCGCCGCCGCCGTTGAGGCTCATGCGCCATCGCCGACGCGCTCGCCCCGTGGCGATGGAGCGCCGCGACCGGCGCCCCTGGTGAATGTTTCCCGGGACGGATGCCTGTCACCGATGATGCCCCTCTCCCGCCCGACCTGCTCGCGTCGGCGCGCCAGCCGACGCGACGATGCGCACCACGCGCGCGATCGGCGAGCATGCGGCGCCGCGGTTGCTGGCGCTCCTCGCGGCCGGCGTGCCGCTTGTCCGCCCCATCGACCGCCTGCTCGAGGAAGGTGCTGGACCCCGATAACGCCGCCGGCCGCGCAGGGATCGCCGCCACTACGCGTCGCCGGGGCACCCGACGACGCGTCGGTGCGCGCTGGCGCGGCCGTATTCAGCGTGGCGCTCGCCGTGGCCGCCGGGCGTCGCCGTGCGTTACGGACGCGCGGGTCGCTCTCCGTCCGGCGCCGGTGCGGCTGACCTGGCGGCCGGTCCTGCTCCCTCAGCGCCGTCCCGCCGAACAGGTTGGCGCTACTGCTCCGTGATTTCGATCGTATTGATGCGGGTGCCGGGCGTCGTCGCGGTCGCCGGGTCTCGCGGCATGATCTTGTCCAGCACATCGCGGCCGGCGACGAGCTGCCCGAACGCCGTGTAGCCGCCGTCGAGGTTCGGCTGCGGCGCGTAGTCGATGAACCACTGGCTGCCGGCGGAGTTTGGTGCCGTCGTCTTCGCCATCCCCAACGTGCCGTCGAGGAACTTGCGGGCGTTCACCTCGTCCTTGATCGTGTAGCCCGGTCCGCCGGAGCCCGTGCCCGTCGGGTCGCCCGCCTGCGCGACGAACCCGGGGATCACGCGATGGAACGTCACGCCGTCATAGTAACCCTGACGCGCGAGGAAGACGAAGTTGTTCACCGTCATCGGCGCATCCTTCGGGAAGAGCTCGAGCTTGATGTCGCCGATGTCCATCTTGATCGTCGCGAAGTACCGCTTGCTGACGTCGATCGTCATCGGTGGTGGGGACGAATACTTCTTGGCCGTGGTAGTTGCTCCTGTCTGTGTCGATGGCGCGGCCGCCGTGTTCGCCGGCGCCGCCGTCTTCTGTGATGTGCCGCCGCCGCCGCACGCCGCGAGTAGCAGCGCACCGACGGCCGCGATGCCCGCGACGATCAGCTTCCGCCTCATCCTTCTCCCTCTCCCTGCCGCGGCTCGGCGCCGCTCCTCATCCTGCTGTCGTCGGCGAGCGAAGGGGGCGCATCGGCGCGCCCGCTCATCGGCGAGCGATCGCCGGGCGCTTTCACCCCGGCGCGTTCGACCCGGCCAGCGGTCGTTTGGCCCCAGCACGATAGCAAACTTATGATTTCCGAGCCTCGGGGCGCAGCGCGCGGACGACCTCGTCGCAGAGCGCCTCGATGCCCCGGCGCGGGACCTGCACCACCTTGAGGCCCTCGTATCGCTGCTCCGTGTACAGCTCGGACACCGCGTGCCGCACGGGCGTCGGCCCCCAGATCACCACGAGATCTGCCCAGCGCTTGTTGTGCTCGGCGTCCTTCTGCGAATGCGACGCCCGTGTGCCGTCGACGAACCGCAGCTCGACGGTCGTATCCGCGAACAGATCGCGCACGTCGCGCTGCTGCGGCGGTGTGCCGCCGACGATCACCACACGGCCGATGCCGCGCCCGCGCATCACGACGACGCAGCGCTCCACCGCGCGGCGGTTGTTCGAGCCGCCGCAGAGCTCGCAGCGTCCCGGTGACACAGCGACGGGGCGGCGCCCCGGTGGATCGCCGGCGACGCGGCGGCAGCCGGCGCACGTCCGCACCAGCGTCGAGCGCAGCGCCGCGCGCGCCCGGGGCAGCTTGCTGGCGACGAACGCCTGCTTGCCGCTGCGCGTCAGGCGCTCGCGCTCCAGCACGATGCGTCCTTCGTGCACGGCCTCGTCGGTGTCGAAGCCCTCCTGCCGCAGGAACTCGTCGATGTTGACTGCCTGCTGTCCGTCGTCCATTCGCTCGCACCCATGGCCCGCCGCCGTCCCGGCGCCCGACCTCCCTGCGCAGTGTCGCGCATCGACACGACAGCCGCTGTCGTCGCGCCTGCCCGATGCGGGTCAGCCGAGGCGGCCGCCGGCTGCCCGATCCCATCGTGTCACGCGCCGTCGCCGGTACCGGCCGTGCAGAAGGGACGCCCGCGGGCGTCCCTTCCGTCTGCGGCTGCAGCAGGGCCTGGCTTACTTCACCGTCAGCGTGCCCTTCATCTGCAGCGGATGGACATCGCACTGGTAGGAGTACGTGCCCGGCTGCAGGTTCATGGTCAGCGTGTCGGTCGCCGGGCCGGGCTTGATCGGCGTCGCCGCGACGCTCTGGCCGTTCGCATCACTCCCCTTGAAGAAGTGGATGTTGTGCGGGATGCCGCTGTCCTTGTTGACGAACGTCACCTTCACCGTGCCGGCCGAAGCGGTGAGCGTCGTCGTGTCGAAGGCGATGTTCTGGCCCGTGACGGTCAGCGTCGCGCCCGTCGTCGTGCCCGAAGCCGTGCCGCTCGCCCGGGGCGAAGGCGTCCCGGACGCGGCCGGCGACGCCGTGCCGTTCGCGGCCGGCGTGCCCGTGCGCGAGGCGGCCGGCGTGCCCGGCGTGGTCGTGCCCGTCGCCTTCGCCGCAGGCGTCGGCAGCGAGTTGCCGGCGCCGACCCGCAGCGCCACCAGCGACGGCGTGGCGCCGACGCCGGCCGGGAAGATGATCGTGTCGCCGGAGACGGCCGGCCAGCCGTTGATGCCCGCCGGCAACTGCGCCCGGTACACCTGCTCGCCGGTCTTCGCGTTGAAGCCGTACAGCGTGCCATCGAACGTCGTCGTGAAGACGATGTCGTTCACGACCGTCGCCGCGCCGTAGTTCGCGCTCGGCAGCTGCTTGTCCCACAGGTACTGGCCCGTGTTCACGTCAATGGCGACCAGCTCGCCCGTGCCGCCGCTGAAGTCGAACTTCGACACATCGAGCCCGCAGGCCGTGTAGAACGCTGCGAGGTTGTTGACCGGCACGTAGACGACGCCATTGGCGTAGGCCATCGGCGTCTCGACGCCGCCGAGCGGACCCGGCAGCACCTGGACGCTCTGGTTCTGCGGCAGCGTCTGCAGGTTGTCGTTCATGTGCTGGCCGACCGCGACCTTCCACACGACGTCGCCGGTGTTCCGGTCGAACGCCACGACGTATCCCAGCTTGCCGGCGCCGATGACGATATCGCGCTGCTTCCCCTGCGCGCTCGACGTGGCGAGGATCGGCGACGCTTCGAAGTCCAGGTCAAACAGGTCGTGCGCCTTCACCTGGTGGTACCAGGCGAGCTGCGCCGGCGTCCCCTTCAGGGGCACGTTCGCCGTGTTGCTGTTCGAGGATCCCTGCGGCGGCTGACCGCCGCCGCCCTCGACCGCCGGCGCGTTGCAGTTCGGCGAGGGCGGTGTCGCCGCTGCCGTCGGGGAGCCCGCCGGCGCCGTGCCGGTCGCGGGCGCGACGGTGGCGTTGCCCGGGACGCCAGGCCCGCTCGTCGACGGCGTGCCCGTGCCGCTGGCCGATGGCGTCGTGCTGCCACTCGCCTGCGTGCCGCTGGCCGACGGCGTCGTGCTGCCACTCCCCTGCGTGCCGCTCACCGACGGCGTCGTGCTGCCACTCCCCTGCGTGCCGCTCGCCGACGGCGTCGTGCTGCCGCTCGCCTGCGTGCCGCTCGCCGACGGCGTACCCGCCGGCTGACTGCCGGAAGATGGCTGTGGCGCCAGCGAGATCATCGAGTCGGTGTAGAGGTTCGGACCCGGGCGGCTGCTGCCGTTCGGGAACTCCCTGGTGCCGGGGAACGGCGCCGGGTTGCCGATGCCCCAGAACGACCGCCCGCTCGTCGCGTCGATCGCCGGCGGGTACCAGGCGCCGCCGCCGCTGTTCACGTTCGGGTTCCCCCACCGGTTCGGCGATTCGACGGTGTCAAAATTCCAGAGGATCTCGCCCGTCTGCTGGTTGAGGCCGTAGAGGACGCCGGTGTCGCCGCCCTTATAGAAGCTCTGTCCGGTGCCGGGCACCGTGCTGACCCAGACCGTGTTGTCATACGGGGTCAGCTGGATCGTGATGCCCTCGCTGTCGCTGCGGCTCAGCTTCGTCTGCCAGAGCTGGTTGCCGTTCGTCGCATCGAGCGCGACGACGCTGCCATCGTTCAACGGCACGAACACCTTGCCATAGGCGACGCCCGGGCCGTTGGGGCCGGATGCCGGCTGGTTGTAGTCCTTCTTCCACTTCATCTTGCCGGACTGCAGGTCGAACGCGTAGACGTTGCTCGCGAGGTCCTGCAGATAGACCGTGCCGCCGCTGATGATCGGGTTGCTGGCGGCGTTCCCGAACTGCGCCGAACCGGGGATCTTGAACGTCCAGGCGACGCCGAGCCTGCCGACGTCGCTCGAGTTGATGGTCGAGCCGTTCGCGGCGCGCGTATTGGCGTAGTCGCTGTTTGCCAGCGGCCACTGATTCGCGTTCTGCGAGACCTCGGGTGGGACGCCGGCCGCAGCCTGGGCGCCGCCCGTGGACGTGGCGCCGGCGCCCGGCGTCGATGCGCTGCCGGACGGCGGCGTCGCGGTGCCGCTGCCCTGCTGCGCGCTGGTGATGCCGCCGGCGCCGATGAGGATCGCTGCGGCCAGCAGCGCGCCGGCGCTGACGATGGCGAAGAGGAAGCGTGAACGGAGACGACGGTGCATGACGGCCCCCATGTCGGAAGTAGCCCCTGCCACCCCTCCCGAGGACGGAAGCCCGGTATCACGATATACCCGGGCCGGCGACCACCCATTGCCCGCCTGAGTGACCGCGCGGCGACCGCTCATGCGTTGTGATGATGCTGTCGCGCAGGCTCCCTCTTCTGATCCGGTTCGTTCGTGACGGGGCGCGGCCGCGGCCAGCTCGCACCCGCGACCATGCCGCAGCGAGCAGAGTTTGCGCAGCGTTTACCCGCGCGTGACGCCTGCGCGATGCAACCAGTCCCCTCGCGGTCGATCATCGATTCAAATGGAGTAGCTGCGATGGAATGTCGAGGGCGAGCCGGACACGGACGCACCCCTCGCAGCTTCCGGCAGAGACGCGGTCATCAAGAGGGCGTGATGGGCAACGGGGTGCGGGTCAGCCGGCGACGATTCCTCCGCGGCGCGACGGCGGGTGTCCTGCTGACGGCGGGTGGCGCCTCGGCGGCCGTCGTCATGCGCGAGCGCGGCGGCGAGGCGCGGACCGCCGTCCTCCGCCCCGGCGCGCCCTCCGTCGCGACGCCGGCGCCCGCTGCTACGGCCCCCTCGACGGCGCTGCGCGACCCCGACGTCCGCCTGCGCCACCTGCTCCGCCGGACGACGTTCGTGGCGCTGCCGGCGGACGTGCGGCACTTCAGTGGCCAGCCCCTCGACAGCGTCGTCGACCAGTTGCTCGGCCAGGCGGCAGCCGACGATACGCTGACCGAATCGGCGCTCGCGGGGCTCGGCCTCGACCTGACGAAGCCCGCGGACATCGTCTCGTGGTGGCTCGCCCGCATGGTGCTGACGCCGCGGCCGATGCTCGAGCGGATGACGCTGTTCTGGCATGGGTTGCTGACGAGCGGCATCGCCAAGACCGGCGCCAGGCGCGCCTCGCTGCTGCTCGACCAGAACCGGCTCTTCCGGGCGCACGCCTTCGACACGCTCGACGTGCTGCTGAAGTCCGTCGTCCGCGACCCGGCGATGATGCTCTGGCTCGACCTCGCGACGAGCAAGGTCGGCCACGCGAACGAGAACTACGCCCGCGAGCTGATGGAGATGTTCACGCTGGGCGCCGGGAACTACAGCGAGCAGGACGTGCGCGAGTCGGCGCGCGCCCATACGGGCTACGCACTCAGCGCGCGCGGCACGCAGTTCGTCTTCCGTCCGGCGCAGCACGACAACGGCCCGAAGACGTTCCTCGGGCAGACGGGCAACCTCGATGCGGACGCCATCGTCGACATCATCCTCAAGCAGCCGGTGGCCGCGGAGCACTTCGCGCGCAAGGTCTTCGAGTCGTTCGCCTACGCCGCGCCCGGCGCCGCGACGCTGGCGCCGATCGCCGCCGTGGCGCGAAGCAGCGGCTTCAGCCTCCGCGCCGTAATGCGGGCCGTGCTGACGTCGGACGCCTTCTACGCGCCGCAGGCCTATCGGGCGCAGGTGAAGAGCCCGACGGAGTACGTCGTCGGCGCCGCGCGGCTGCTCGGCGTGCAGGGCAACGGCCGCGGCCTGGCGCAGGCGAGCCGGCTGATGGGGCAGGTGCTCTTCAACCCGCCGGACGTCTCCGGCTGGCCGGGTGGGCGGACGTGGATCGGCACCAGCACGTGGTTCGCGCGCGTGAACTTCGCGGCGGCGCTCGTGAACGGCGGCGGGCGGGCGCGAGCGCGCACGGCCCAGGCGCCCAACGTCGCATCGCTCTTCGCATCGCCGGCGTCGGCGCAGGAGGCCGTCGGCCAGGCGGCGCTGGCGACCGTCGACGGCCAGCTCAGCGCGCCGTCGCGCGCCGCGCTGGCGGCGTATCTCGATGACGGCGCCGGCTTCGCGACGCTGGCGGCGGACCAGCGCGACGCGCGGCTGCGCGGGCTCGTCGCCCTGTTGCTGTCCTCGCCCGAGTACCAGCTGGCGTGAGCCGAGGAGGAGAGGATGATCGGTCGACGTGACTTCGTGAAGAAGGGTGTGGCGCTGGTCACGCTCGGGACGGCGCAGGCGATGGTGCCGGCGGTCTTCAAGGGCGCCTTCGCGATTCGCGCGTCGGACGCCGACGCGGCGGCGGCATTGCCGGCGAAGACGCTCGTGGTGCTGCAACTCGCCGGCGGCAACGACGGCCTGAACACGCTCGTGCCGTACCGCGACCCCGCCTACGCCGCCGCCCGCCCGACGCTCGGCGTCGCGGCGAAGGACGTGCTGGCGCTCGACGAGGCCGTCGGGCTGCACCCGAAGCTCAGCGGCCTGAAGACGTTGTGGGGCGGCAAGAAGCTCGCCGTCGTGCAGGGGGTGGGCTACGACCAGCCGAGTTTCTCGCACTTCCAGTCGATGCTGATCTGGCAGAACGGCGGCGCCCGGGCGGCGGCCGGCGAGGGCTGGCTCAGCGATTATCTTTCGCGGCTCGAGTCGGAGGAGCACGACCCGCTGCACGGCTTCAACGTCGGTCAGTTCGTCGCGCCCGAGCTGTACTCGACGAAGGCGCCGACGGTCGCCGCACCCAGCGCCGACGCCTACGGATTCCAGCAGCTGGCGCCGGACGCCGCCGACGCGCGGCTACGCCAGACGGCGCTCCTCCGCATGTACGAGCAGTTCCCGAAGGACACGCCGTACGCGGCGCTGCTCGAGACTACCGAGGCCGACGCCGTCTCCAGCCAGACGTCGCTGACCGCCGCCGTCGCGGCGCACACGCCGGCAGTGCAGTATCCGAACACGTCGATCGCCAACGGCCTCAAGCTGATCGCGCAGGTGGTGGCGAGCGGCGCGAAGCTGCGCGTCGCCCACGTCACGCTCGGCGGCTTCGACACGCACTCGGCGCAGCGGCCGGAACAGGAGCAGCTGCTCGGCGAGCTCGGCGATGCGCTGGCGGCGTTCTATGCCGACCTCCAGGCGTTGGGAAAGGCCGGCGACGTGCTGACGATGACCTGGTCGGAGTTCGGCCGGCGCGTGCAGGAGAATGCGAGCGCCGGCACCGACCACGGCACCGCGGCGCCGCTCTTCGTCATCGGCGGCGGCGTCAGGGGCGGCGTCTACGGGCGTGCGCCGTCGCTGACGGACCTCGACAACGGCAACCTGAAGTTCACGACGGACTTCCGCTCGGTGTACGCGACGCTCCTTGAGCGCTGGTGCGGCGCGCCTTCGCAGGACGTGCTCGGCGCGCGCTATCCGCTGATCGACGGGCTGATCGCATAGCGGCGCGCCTGCCTCGCGCGGGCTGGTCGACGTGCAGAACAGATTCTTCGCTGGCGCTACACAATGACAGTCGCTGCGGCCTGCGACGCGGGCCGGCGGTTCCGCTTGCCTGCCGCCGCGTCGCAGCGTGCACGCCGGGGCTCCAACTCGGCGCAGCCCCAGGAGACAGGGATGCGTGTGCACTGTGGCGCCGGCGTTACGGCAGCAGCTCGCGCGCCCGCAGCTCCTCGATCGCCCGCAGCGTGCGACGGGAGATCTTCGTAAAGAGCTCGACGCCGCGCTCGTTCGCCGAATCGAGTGCGCCGATCGTCACGACGGAGTACGCCAGCAGGATGAGCATCGAGACGCGGTAGTCGTCCCAGCAGCGCTCGAAGCTGTAGCCTTGCACGCCGTGCTCGACGAGCGCGTCGTGGTATAGCCGCACGAGGTCGCGCTCCCGCGCCGCGCGCTCCTCTTCGGGCAGCGTGCCGGCGATGAAGTATGCAGCATCGAAGACGCCGCCGCCTTTCGTCGCCAGTTGCCAGTCGATGACGGCGAATTCCGGACCGCCGCCGGGCGACGCGAAGAACATGTTGTCCAGCCGGTAGTCGCCGTGCACGATCGTGCCCGGGAAGTCCGCCGTCAAGTTGTGGAGCAGCGGCCGGATGCGACGGCCGAAGCCTGCGCCCAGCTCGCGCATCTCGGGCGTCAGGTAGGACGACGTGAACTCACAGAACGGCGCCCAGCCGGCCTCGTAGCTCTGCTCCGCCGCAGCGACGTTCCACTCGGCGTCCGCGCCCGGCATCCACTCGAGCGCGTCCAGCTCGCCGCTGTCCCACCACGCCGCCTGAAACGCCGCCAGCTCCCGCAGCGCGAGCCGCGCGTGCCCGAGCGTGCATCCCGCGAGCTGGTCGCCGACGCGCGCCGGCGCCAGGTCCTCGAGCAGCAGCAGGTAGTCGCCGGTCCCCGGCTCGAACGCATGGAAGTAGCAGCGCGGCGTCCGCAGCCGCAGATCCCGCGCGATCTCGCGATAGAACGCCACCTCGCGCTCGTAGAAACGAAAGTACATGGCGATGGCGCGGTTCCCGGGCGCCGCCGCCGGGAACTTCGCGATCAGCGACGCCGGCGCGCCCGGTTCCGGCGCGTCGTAGCGCAGCGCGATCTGCGCGAGCTGCCCCATGAAGCCGGAGCCCTCGCCGATGATCCGGATGTCGTGCCCGTGCACGCGCGCGCGGTCGATGGCGCCGCTCGTGCGGAGGGCCGTCGTCAGCCACTGGGGCGTCACCTCCGCCGGAGTGCCGGGGAACATCGAGATCGCCATTGCGCCGATTATCCTGCGTCGTTCCGGACGGCGTCAACAGCTGCCACACAGGGGTCTACGAACCGCCGTTCACGCGTGTGTGAGCGCACGCACGCAGGGCGCGATCCGGCACGCCGCGCCGTCGCCTCCGGCTACCCCGAGAGCTCGGCGGCCTCGGCCTTCTCCAGCTCGAAGGCGCGGTGCAGCGCGCGCACGGCGTCGGCGACGCGGTCTTCGGGGATGATGCAGGTGATGCGGATCTCGCTCGTCGAGATGATCTCGATGTTGATGCCGGCGTCGGACATCGTCTTGAACATGCGGGCGGCGTAACCCGGCGCGCTCTGGATGCCGGTGCCGACGATGCTCACCTTGCCGACGCGCTCGTCGGCGTCGGCACTGCGGGCGCCGATCTGCTCGGCGACATCGCGCACGAGCGGCAGCGCGCGATCGACGTCGTCCTTGCCGATGGTGAAGGTGATGTCCGTGAGTTGTCCTTCGCTCTGATTCTGGACGATCGTATCGACGGACAGGCGCGCATCGGCGAGCGGCGCGAAGACTTCGGCGGCGATCCCCGGCCGGTCCGGCACCTGGCGGATCGTGATCTTCGCGACATCGAGGTCATGGGCGATGCCGCGGACGCGGTTGAAGCCTTCCATATCGACGCCTCCGTGAATCAGCGTGCCCGGCTCGTCCTCGAAGCTTGAGGCGACGAGAATCGGGATGTTGTAGACGCTGCCCAGCTCGACGGCGCGCGGCGCCATCACCTTCGCCCCCTTGCTTGCCAGCTCGAGCATCTCTTCGTACGTGATGTCCTGCAGCTTGCGCGCGTCGGCCACGACGCGCGGGTCGGCGGTGTAGACGCCATCGACGTCGGTGAAGATCTCGCAGCGCGCGTCGAGCGCGGCGGCGAAGGCGACGGCCGTCGTGTCGGAGCCGCCGCGGCCGATCGTCGCGACGTCCATGCTCTCCGTGAGGCCCTGGAAGCCGGCGACGATGACGACGCGCCCGCGCCCCAGCTCATCCCGCAGCCGCGCCGGCTCGATGGCGAGGATGCGCGCGTTGCGGTGCACCGAATCCGTCCGCATGCCGGCCTGCGCGCCGGAGAGGCTGATCGCCTCGACGCCGAGACCGTGCAGCGCCATCACGAGCAGCGCGCTCGACTGCGTCTCGCCGGTGCTCAGCAGCACGTCCATCTCGCGCGGCTGCGGGTGCTCCGTCACCCGATGGGCGAGGGCGATCAGCTCATCGGTCGTGTCGCCCATCGCGGAGACGACGGCGACGACGCGGTCGCCGGCCGCGGCGCGGCGCTGGATGCGACCGGCGACGTGCTTGATGCGTTCGGCGCCGGCCACGGAGCTGCCGCCGTACTTCTGGACCACGAGTGGCATGGGTGCATCTCTCTCGCCGGCGAATTCGTCGCGCCGTCTGGTCGATCCTATCGAATCGGTGCGACGGGCGCAGGCGCTGGCCGGCCCTTGGCCGGCGCCCTCAATCTGCGGCGCTCGGCTTGGCCTGCGACTGGATCGTCGTGCCGGCGATCGGCGCCGCGCGCTGCCACCACGGCCACGACGCCGCTGTCGCCGCGTAGTCGCCCGCACGCCCGCGCACGATCGCGTCGGCGATGCGCGCCGCCTCGACGTTCGGCCGCACGGCGTGTACCCGCACGATGTCTGCGCCGCCAGCGATGGCCAGCGCGGTCACCGCGACGGTCGCCACGTCGCGCTCCTCGGGCGCCAGTCCCAGCACGCTGCCGATGAAGTGCTTGCGGGAGTGCGCGACCAGCAGCGGATGCCCCAGTGCGCGGAACTCCGCCAGGCGCCGCAGCACCTCGATGTCCTCGTCGTGTGACTTGCCGAAGGCGATCCCCGGGTCGACGATCAACGCCTCCTCGCCGATCCCGGCCGCCCGCGCCAGGCGGATGCGCTCCCGGAAGAAGGCGACGTGGGCGCCGGCGAGATCGTCGTAGCGCGGCGGCGCGGCCGGTCGCACCTTCGGCCGCTCGTAGGTGTAGTTGATCACCAGCGCCGCCCCGTGCCGGGCCGCCGCTGCCGCCGTCGACGTGTCGCGCATGAAGCCGCCGATGTCGTTGATCATGTGCGCGCCCGCCTGCAGCGCCGCCTCCGCTACCACGCCCTTGTAGGTGTCCGCCGAGATCACGAGGTCGACATCGCGCGCCACCCGGGCGACCGTCTCGCCGACAAACTGCGCCTCTTCGTCCGCCTGTCGCACCGGCACGTCGGCGCGCGCGCTCTCCCCGCCGATGTCGATGATGTCGGCTCCGTCCTCGGCCGCCTGCACCGCGCGACGCAGCGCTGCGTCCAGATCGCGGCCGGTGCCGTCGTGCGAGAACGAGTCGTCGGTGAGATTGAGGATCGCCATCACGTAGGTGCGCGCGCCGAGCGGCAAGGCACGGCCCCGCACCCGCAGCACGTCGAGGCTCACGGCTCAGTCGTCCGCATCGAACTCTTGCAGCGTGTCGAGCGCTGCGTCGTCGATGTCCACCCGCACGACGTCGGCCACCACCTCGACGACGCGGTCGATCGGCAGGACGACGTCCTTCGAGAAGATCAGCCCGCGCCGGATCACGAGCGCGCGGACCCGGCCGCTCGCCTCGTCGTACAGCACACGGTCGACCTCGCCGATCTTGCGGTGCGGGTTGAGGCGCCATACCGGCGAGTTGTGCTGGATGTCGACCTCGTCGGGCGCGTGCGCCATCACCTCGTGCAGCATATAGGGGCCCGGCTCCCCCGGGATCGACGTCACGATGCGCGCGATGTCCGAGGCGTCCGGCCAGCCCTGCTTCCTGTCCGGCAGGTAGTCGAAGTGCTCCTCGATGTAGTCGACCGAGTGCTCCTTGAATTCCCTGGCGCTCATCGAGATGCGCACGTCGTCGGAATCGGCGCTCGTCACCGTCGCGAGCGGCACGACGCGGTCATGCGAGAGCCCCCAGCCGCCGGCCCAGAGCGGCCGCTCGCTGCGCAGCACGCCGACGTCGATCACGATGTGGGTCAGCGCGAGCGTCTTCGGGTTCAGTACGAAGCGGCTGAGCACGCCGAGCTTCTCGCCGTCGCGGCTGATCACGCTCACGCCGAGCCGCAGATCCTCGATCCGTGTCATCTCACCCTCGCGAAGGGCAGACCCGCAGTCACACTGTCGCCGTCGCCGGCAGCTGCACCGGCCGCGGGTTGACGACGTAGCGGTCGAGGAACAGCGCCATGATCGATGCGCACTGCCGGCCGAGGTCGGGCGCCGCATCGAAGCCATGCGGCGCGTCGGCGAACATGTGCAGCTCCACCGGCACGGCCGCCTCGTCGAGCGCGCGATACATCCGGATCGATGCCTGCTGCGGCACGAGCTCGTCCTTGTTCCCGTGCATGAGCAGCGTCGGCGGAAAGGCGGCGCTCACGTGCGCCAGCGGCGACACGTCGCGCAGCGCGTCGGCGCTCGCATGCTCCCCCATCAGCGCCTGGACGACCGGCGCGAGCGGCGTGCCGGACGCGATCTCCGCCGCCGGCGCGTAGAACGCGATCGATGCCGCCACCCGGGTGCTGACGCCGGCGTGACCGCCGTCGCCCTCGAACACCGGCAGCCCCGGCGTGCCCGCCGCGACGAGCGAGAGATGACCGCCGGCCGAGTTGCCGGAGATGCAGACCTTCTCCGGGTCGATGCCCAGTTCGGCGGCGTTCGCGCGCATCCAGCGGATCGCCGCCTTCACGTCGTGGATCTGCGCCGGCCACGTCGCCTCGCCCGTCAGGCGGTACTCCGACGCCACGCAGACGTAGCCGAGCCGCCCGAGCAGGATGCCGTAGCCGTGCAGCTGCGAGCGGTCGCCGCTTGCCCAGCCGCCGCCGTGCACCAGCAGCACCGACGGCGCGCCCGCGCGCCGCTCCGGCGGCCGATACACGTTGCATCGCAGCTCGCGCCCGCCGCCCGTTCCGAACACAACGTCCCGCTCGATGGTGACCCGCCCCGTCTCGCTGGCCATGCTGCCTCCCCGGCTGTTCACGATGCTCCTTCGCTGACGGTACGCCCTGCCCGCAGCGCAGGCAAGCGAGACGGAGAGCCGCGTTCGGGCGGAGGCCAGCGGTTCGCCGGATCGCCCCGTCAACGCGGCATCGTGGCTCGTCGCACCACACCCGCTACCCGCGCCCGTCGGCGCCCGCGCCCCTCATCCACGCTCCCCCTCCCACCTCCGTGCTCCACCGTCGACGTTCCGTCCAATATCCGACAGCGCCCGGCACGACTCTCGCCGCCCATCGACAACCAGATGCGTCGTCTCGTGCCAGGCGGCGCGCTTCGGTATACTCCGGCGCCCGTTGTTGCGGCCGGCTGCCGTACGATGACGCGCCCGATACTTCGAAATCAGACGCCGCCGCCCGTGCTCTCGCCGCGCGGGGGCGATGCGGCTGCGAGGAGGAGCAGGCATGAGCTCGGTCGTCAAGAAGCGCCGCAAGAAGATGCGGAAGCACAAGCACCGCAAGATGCTCAAGAAGACGCGCTGGCAACGCAAGCACAAGGGCTGATCGCGCGCCCGCGCGCATGGCGTAGCTGCGGGTCGCACGCCGCCGCTAGAGGGCGCCGGATTCACGTCTCTGAGGGGCGCCTCAGCGGCGGCGCGAACAACGTCGGCTGATCGCCCGCGCCGATGCCTGCGCTCCGGCCTCCGACGGCCGCCCCTCCGCTACCCTGCTCCCATGGTCGCGCTCAAGCTCACGCACGACGAGCCGAAGCTCGTGTACCTGGCACTCGTGTATCACCTCGGGCGGCCCGGCTCGGAGCTCGACCGCGAGACGAAGCTGCCTGTCGAGCACGGCCTGCGCGAGGTAAAGGTCGAGCTCGGCGCGCACCTCGCCGATGACGCAGCGATCATCGAGCTGGACGATGCGCAGTATCGCCGTCTGCTCGATGCGGTCTACGGCGCCGTGAACGAGCTGCGTGTTCACCACATGCGCAGCGGCGCCGAGAGCACCGTGGCGCGATTCACCGAGACGGCGCGCACGCTCTTCCCGGAGGTCGCCGCCGACCCGGAGGCCGCGCTCACGGTCGCCGAGGCGATGATCATGCTGCACCGGCGGATCGAGCGTGCCGTAACGCGCGCCGCGCGCGCAGCACCGGCTCCTGCGAGGCCGGCGAAGCGCCGCCGCTGGCCGTTTCGCCGCTGACCGCGCGGCATCGCCGTCGAGGGCCGCCGTCAGGCACCGGCGTGCGATGGGGCGCCCGGCGGCAGCGCGTCGCCCGGTAGCGCGGCCGGTCGACGCATTGCCGGGCCGGCCGCGGCACACATCCGCCTCCGGCGCGCCTGCCGTATATAACGAGGAGGCACGAAGCCCTCATCGCGACTGCGGCGCCGCGTTCGCGGCCTCCCGCCAGCCGGAGGATGGAGCGGACGTGGACTACACGACACTCCGGGACGACGAGTTGATGGAGCGGCTCTGCGCGCGCGATCTTGCCGCGTTCGAACATCTCTACGATCGCTACAGCGACCTCGTGCACTCCGTCGTGCTGCGGGTCGTCGGCGATGGCTACGTGGCCGAGGACGTCACGCAGGACGTCTTCCTGCGGCTCTGGCGCAAGCCGGAACAGTTCGACGTCAGCCGCGGCAAGTTCGTCACCTGGCTGCTCAGCGTCGCCCGCAACCGCTCGATCGACGAACGCCGCTCCCACGGCCGGCGGCTGCGCCACGAAGCACTGCCCGCCACGCCCGACGAAGACGAGGCGCTGCCCAGCATGCGCGACGACGAAGACCCGGCGCTCGCCAGCGTCGTCGCCGATGACCGGCGCGCCGTGCGGCAGGCGATGGAGCTGCTGCCGCCGGAGCAACGCCTCGCCATCTCCCTCGCGTACTTTGGCGGCCTCACGCAGCAGGAGATCGCGAACACGCTGGGCCAGCCGCTGGGCACCGTGAAGACGCGCATCCGTCTCGGCATGCAGAAGATGCGCGGGGCGCTCGAGACGCGGCAGATGGAGGACAGCCTACGGTGATCTGGATTGACTGCGAGACCGCGCGTGAGAGCATCGACGCCTACGTCATCGGCGCGCTGGACAGCGACGAGCTGCCGGCGTTCCGGGCGCACGTCGCGGCCTGCGATGCCTGCGCGCATCTCATCGAAGAGGCGCGCGACGGCGCGGCGGCGGTGGCGCTCTCGGTGCCGCTCGTGCCGGCGTCGTCGGCGCTGAAGGCGCGCGTCATGGCATCGGCCGCCGTCCTCACACCGAGGGCGCGCCGGCCGCGGCCGATCGCTCGCCTGCGTGGCTGGCCGGCAGTCGCGGCGGCGCTGCTCGTCGTCAGCATCGCCGCCCTCGCCTGGGGCGCGGCGATGCAGCATCGCGCGGGCGACCTCGGCGCGCGCAACGATGCGGCGACAGCGCGGGCGGCTGATGCCGGCGCACAGCTCGCGTCGCTGACGACGTGGCAGCAGGGGATGCTGCGCATCGCCGGTCAACCGGACGTCGCGCGCACGGATCTCATGGGCACGGCGCTGGCGCCGTCGGCGCGCGGCACCTATATCTGGAGCGCTTCGCAGCGGACGGGCGCCTTCCTCGGCAGCGGCCTGCCGCCCCTGCCGAAGGGCCAGACGTACCAGTTCTGGTTCGTCTACAGCGGGACGTGGGAGTCCGCCGGCGCGTGCGTCCGCGGCGCCGACGGCAGCGCCCGCCTCATTGTCCGCCGCGACGAGGGCGCGGCGAACGACGACGCCGGCCCCGTGCGCGGCTTCGCCGTCACCATCGAGCCGGCGAACGGCAGCGGCCAGCGCACCGGCGCGCTCGTCCTCCAGAGCGCGTTGAACTGACCGCCGGCCGCCTCGTCCTCCCGGCGGCCGACGCGGCCTCGTACGGCCGTCGAGCGGGCGGCAGGCCAGAATGCCGCGCCAAGCCGACTCCCGCCTGCCTTGCTCCTGATACCCCGTCTCACTAGAATGAGACATGGTCTCATCGAAGCGCACGGCGCCGGACGCCATGTCCGACATCGACCTGATCGTCGAGCGGCTCGAGATGCGCGGGCATCGCGTGACGGAGAGCCGCCGCCGCGTGCTCGCCGGCGTGCTCGCGCAACCCGCCCACTTCACGATCGACGACGTCGTGCACGCGGCGCGCCAGGTCGGCCGCGCGACGGTCTTCCGCACCGTCAAGCTGCTGCTCGACCTCAACATCCTCTGCCGCATCCTGCTCGATGACGGCACGCTGCACTATCGCCTCAGCACCCGCGGCCATCACCATCACCTCGTCTGCCGCGACTGCGGCCGCGTCGAAGACTTCACGCGCTGTGACGTGCCGGCGCTGGTCCGGCAGCTCGCGCGCGCGACGGACTACGAGATCGAGGGCCACTGGCTGGAGGTCTACGGCCGCTGCCGCGCCTGCGCGCGCCGCGACGGTCGTGCGCGCTCCGGTCGAGCGAAGAACGCGGCGCGGCGGTCGATCGGCGCGACAGCGGGCGCGCAGCGCAGACGCCGGACGCAGGCGCGATGAGCGCGGCGCTGCTGCTGCTCGGGCTGGCCACCTGCGCCTCCACCATGCTCGGCGGGCTGCTGGCGCTGCGCCTGAAGGACAAGCTGCACCTCGTCCTCGGGTTCAGCGCGGGGGCGGTGATCGGCGTTGCGTTCTTCGAGATCATCCCCGAGTCGATCAACCTCTCCGCCGGCCGCTTCGAGGGCTCGGTCGTCACGTCCGTGATGGGCCTGGGCTTCGTCGCCTACCTGGTGCTGGACCGGGTGATCGTCTTGCACGCGCACCAGGACGGAGAGGCGATGCAACTGCTGCCGGCGGTGCAGGACAGGGGACGGCTCGGCGCGAGCAGCCTCTCGCTGCACAGCTTCCTCGACGGCATCGCCATCGGGTTTGCGTTCAAGGTGTCACCCGCGGTCGGCGCCGTGGTGGCGAGCGCAGTGCTCGCGCACGACTTCTCCGACGGCATCAACACGGTGAACCTCATCGTGAAGGACGGCGGCGACGCCCGCGACGCGCTTCGCTGGCTCGCCGTCGATGCCATCGCGCCGGTGCTCGGGTTGCTGGCGAGCGTGCTGTTCAGCGTCTCACAGAGTTCGCTCGGCCTCCTGCTGGCCGTGTTCGCCGGCACGTTCACCTACATCGGCGCCGCCGAGCTGGTGCCCGAAAGCCACCACGCCCACCCCAAGTTCATGACGACGGCGATGACCGTCTCGGGCATGCTGGTGATCTTCGCCGTCGTTCGCATCGCCGGCTGAGCGGCGCGGACGCACGGTCCGGCCACCCCGATCGCCGCCCGTACGCCCGCGCCCGACGCTGAACCTGCATCCCCGGCGCCGCCGCCGTCGCAGCCCGTCGCACCATCGCCGGTGCGCTGCAGCGTCCCTCCGGCAGCGTGCGGGCCGGAGGGCCCTTTGGGTGCCGGCGGCCGGCGGCCCGCCGACGCTTGGTGTATCGCGCCGGCGCGTGGCATCCTTACGCCGGACGGTGTCGCGCGGCGGCCGCTTCCCCGGCTGCCGCCAAAGGTGGAAGCGGAGACCGTCCCCGCTTCCCCGGCGACGCGCCCGTTCTGTGCAGCATGAAGGCACGCCTGCGTACCCTCGCCCTGATCAGCCTCGCCACACTGGCGTTCGCCGCCTGTGGCGCCGGCGCCCGCGCACGTTCTGGCGTCATCATCGAGCCGCTCGACAAGGCGACCGCGCCAGCGGGCGTCATCGCCGCCCCGACGACGCCGTCGTCCCCCACGCCCGAGCCGACGCCGACAAGCGAACGCGTCATCGCGTCCCCGACCGTCGCCCATCCGACCGTCGCGCCGGCGACCGTCGCCCCGGCGACCGTCGCGGCGCCGACGGCGACCGCAGTCCCTCCGCCGGCCGGCGATGCGTCGCTGCGGCCGTCCTCCGGCCGCTGGATCGAGGTCGACGTCACGCGCTTCACCGTGCGGCTGATGGACAACAACACGGTCGTGCAAACGATCGCGCCCGTCGGCGTCGGCGTCGAGATCAACACCGGCAACTACCAGTCGACGCAGACTGGCCTGTTCCGCGTCTACAACAAGATTCCCGGACTCGCCTACGACGCGCCATACAAGACGTACATCAGCGACTGGGTCGGCTTCGACCCGGCGAAGGACAACGGCTTCCACTCGTTCCTCAAGGACAAGGATGGGAACGTCGTCGACCCGACCACCGGCCGCATCTCCAACGGCTGCATCCGCACCGGCGCTGCGCAGGCGATCACCGCCTTCGCCGAGATCGGCATGCCGGTGTGGGTCCACCTCTAGGCGGGCTGGCACTGACCGTGGGGACTGCGTACTGGTACCTGTTGATTGGCGGCTGGTAGGTGGCAACCCGGGCTGTTGCTCTGGCCGGCTCCGCGGTTAGAGCACCGACTCTGAGGCGGCGAACGGCGGGTAGGGTGGGAAGAGCGACTCGAGTTCCCGGCGGATCGGGTCTTCCGGCGGCAGGTAGCGGCTGAAGTCGCCGTCCGGCTCCGGGCGCTCGCGCTGCCCCGTCACCCGCGCGTCCATGATCTTGTTCTGTAGCATGATCAGCCCCGTCAGCAGCGACTCGGGCCGCGGCGGGCAGCCGGGGACGTAGACGTCGACCGGGACGATCAGGTTCACGCCGGGCAGGACACTGTAGGCGTAGGCGAAGGGCCCACCCATAATCGCGCAGCCGCCCATCGAGATCGCCCACTTCGGCTCCGGCATCTGCAGCCAGATGCGGCGGATCGCCGGCGCCATCTTCCACGTGCAGGTGCCCGAGACGATCATCAGATCCGCCTGGCGCGGCGACGCGCGGAAGATCTCGGCGCCGAAGCGCGCGATGTCGTAGCGCGGCGTCGCCGTCGCGATCATCTCCATGGCGCAGCAGGCGAGCCCGAACATCGTCGGCCACAGCGATGAGCTGCGGGCCCAGTTCATCACCGTGTCGACGCCGGTCAGCAGCAGGTTCTGTGAGACGTCGCTGTCGACGCCTTCGATCGCCGGCGCCGCCGGCTGGCCGTAGAGCGGGATCGTCTCCTGTACCATCGACTCATTGTCGCGCATCGACGAAGATTGGGCAATCTTTCACAATCGCCGGCGATGATGCGCGCGAGCGGTGCTCCGCTGTGCGGGAGCGCACGCAGGCCCGCCCGGCCGACGGCGTCAGCCCTGCGCCCACTCCTCACTCGCATGCACGTAGCCCACGATGACGACGTCGTCGCCGAGGCGCTGCGTCTCGACCTCGTGCAGGCTGACAGCGTCCGCCATCCGCGCGACGCCTTCGCCCGCTACCGCCGGATAGGCGCTGCCGCCGACGATCTTCGGCGCGATGATCGCCTGCACCTTGTCGACGAGGCCCGCCACGAAGAGGCTCGCGTGCAGCACGCCACCGCCTTCGACGAGCAGCGACAGCACATCGCGCTCGCCGAGCAGGCGCAGCAGCGCCGCCAGGTCGACGCGTCCACCGGCGTCCGATGGCAGCACGCGTACCTCGGCGCCGGTCCGCTCGATGCCCGCGCGCCACCCCTCCGCCGCCGCCGCCGTCGTCGCGATGAGCGTCGGGCCGCCGGGACCGAGCACCTTCGCATCGGGCGGCGTCCGTCCGCGTGAGTCGGCGACGATGCGCAGCGGCTGCCGCTTCGCCGGCGTGCCGCCGGGCCGCGCCGTGAGCTGCGGGTCGTCGAGCAGGATGGTCTGCACGCCGCACATGATGGCGTCGATTTTCGTGCGGCATTCGTGCGCCCACGCACGCGCCTCCGCTCCGGCGACCCAGCGCGAGTCGCCGCTCGCGGCCGCGATCTTTCCGTCGAGCGTCGCGGCGAACTTCGCTGTGACGAACGGCCGGCCCGTGCGGCGATGCTTCAGGTACGCCTCGTGCAGCCACGCCGCCTCGCGCCCGCCATCGCCGACGCGCACCGCGACGCCGGCCGCCCGCAGCTGCGCGACGCCGCGGCCCGCAACCGCCGGGTTCGGGTCGAGGATCGCGACGTGTGCCGCGCGCACGCCGGCGGCGACGATCGCAGCGGTGCAGGGCGGCGTGCGGCCGTGGTGCGCGTGCGGCTCCAGCGTCACGTAGAGCTCGGCGTTCCGCGCGGCCGCGCCGGCGCGCTCGAGCGCGACGACTTCCGCGTGCGGCCCGCCGGGCGGCCGGGTCGCTCCCTCGCCGACGATGCGGCCCTCGCGCACGACGACACAGCCCACGCTCGGATTCGGACTCGTCGTGCCCAGCACCGCATCACCCAGCTCGACGGCGCGTCGCATGAAGTCGGAGATCACGCACCAGCATATCGGCCCGCGGTGAAGGCCCGTAACCCCCGCAGGTCTCCCGCCGGAGGAGGGGAGCGGCGGTTGGTGTCATCGCGCGAGGAACTTCCTCTGCGCGTGTGATCGAAGAATTGCTCCGGCACTCGGACCGCAGCCCGCGTACCAGCGCGGACGCCGCTGTCTTCGTGAGCGAAGCGCAGGATCCCTCCGGCGCACGATGCTGTACGCGAGGGGAGACCGGACGCGGTTTCCGCTCCCGGGCCGCCACCACCGCGGTGGAGACGGCGTGCGCGAAGGAGCTCTGTTCCGCGAAGGAGCTCTGTTCGAGGAAGATCGCGGTCACCGCAGGTGCCGCGGAGCGCCACACATGCGCCGGACGATGGCATCGGCAGACGTGCGCGTGTCGCACCATCGCCTGTCCCATCGCGCGCTACCATCGGATTCGGGCCCTGCGTCTGTATCCGACGCGGCGCGGTCGGTTGCGCGAGGCGGGGGTGGCGCGGCAAGCTTCCCATAGCATGACGGGGGGCAGCGCGCATGGTGACTTCGATCCTCCGACGCACGACGACCGTGACCAGGCCCGACGACTGGGCGGCGCGGACGGCCGCGCTCGAGCCGCGGCTGCGGGCCGTGCTCGACCGGCAGCCGGGCTTCGTCTCGCACGAGCTGCGGCGCGACGGCGACGGCGGCAGGATGGTGGAAGAGACGTCGTTCCGGACTGCGGACGACTGCCGTGCCTACCTGCGGAACGGCGCCGCGGCGATGTGCGCCACCCTGCTCGACGCCGCCCTGCCGACCGCTGCCTTCCCCCACGGCACCTGGCACCGCGAGACGGTGGAGCGCGCGTGATCCACAGCTGCACGCAGACGAGGGGCGATGGAGGTCGCCGGCCGGAGGCCGCGCGCGCGGACGAGGGCGGTGTTCTGTCATCGTTGAGCGAAGCGAAGGCTCCCTCCGGCGCTCGACGCTGCGCCACACCGAACGGCGCACGCAGATGGACAGACGACGGTGATCGAAGTCAGAAGTTGGAGGTCGGCGGTCTGAGGCCACGCGGGGTTGAGGGGGAACCGCAGATGGCGCAGAGGGGACGCAGTGCAACCCGCCTGAGTGCATCCGTGGGTCAGCCGTCTGCGATACATGCTTCTCCCTCGCCCCTTCCCATGCACCCGTGGACCGACCGGCGATGACGACTGAAGTCGCGCACGCGCCGGCGGAGAATCCCTGGGACAACGCCATCGAGCAGCTCGATGCCGTCGCGGGCAAGATGCGCATCGACCCTGGCATGCGCGACGTGCTGCGACACTGCAAGCGCGAGTTCACGGTGAACTTCCCGGTGAAGATGGACGACGGCTCAACGCGCGTCTTCACCGGCTATCGCGTCCACCACAACGAGGCGCGCGGGCCGGTGAAGGGCGGCCTGCGCTACAGCCTCAACGTCTCCATCGACGAAGTGCGCGCACTGTCGATGTGGATGACGTGGAAGTGCGCCGTCGCCGGACTTCCGTTCGGCGGCGCGAAGGGTGGGGTCATCGTCGACCCGGCGACGCTCAGCGTGCACGAGCTCGAGCGCCTCACCCGGCGCTTCGCCGCCGAGATCAGCATCATCATCGGCCCCGACGAAGACGTGCCCGCGCCCGATATGGGCACGGACGCGCAGGTGATGGCGTGGTTCATGGACACCTACAGCATGCTCCACGGACATTCCACGCCGGCGTCCGTCACCGGCAAGCCCGTGTCGATCGGCGGCAGCAGCGGCCGCTTCGAGGCGACCGGGCGCGGCGTCCTCTTCGTGACGCAGGAGGCGTGCCGGGCGCGCGGCGTCTCGCTCGACGGCGCGACGGTCGCCGTGCAGGGCTTCGGCAACGTCGGCAGCATCGCCGCGCGGCTGCTGAGCGAAGCCGGCGCGAAGGTGGTCGCGCTCAGCGACGCCACCGGCGGCATCTACGACCCCGACGGCCTCGGCGACATCGCCGCGCTGCTCGCGCGGCCGCGCGAGCGCGGGCTGATCCCGCGCGAGCGTCCGGGACGGTCGATCACAAACGGCGCGCTGCTGGAGCTGCCGGTCGACATCCTGATCCCGGCGGCGCTCGAAGGCCAGATCCACGGCGGCAACGCGGCGCGCGTGCAGGCGCCGATGATCATCGAAGCAGCGAACGGGCCGACGACGCCGGAGGCGGACCGCATCCTGGCGGCGAAGGGGACGTACGTCGTGCCGGACATCGTCGCCAATGCCGGCGGCGTCATCGTCTCGTACTTCGAGTGGGTGCAGGACCTGCAGTCGTTCTTCTGGGAGGAGCAGGAGGTGAACCTGCGCCTCGAGCGAATTATCAAGCGTGCCTTCGGCGAGGTCGCGGAGATCTACGACCGCGAGCACGGCACGATGCGGGAGGCGGCCTACATGCTCGCCGTCGGCCGCGTCGTCGAGGCGACGGAGGTGCGCGGGATCTTCCCGTAGGGAGGTCGGTCGCACGCCCCACGTCCCAGGCGGGCGGACCGACGGCCGAGCCAGTAGCCCGGGGAGCGCGATGAATCGTCGCCTTCGCACGCCGCCCCCGGCCTTCAACCCACCACCCTGCCTCCTGTCGGCCGCGCGCCGCGGGCCGTACACTCTTCGATGCGCGGCGGCGGCGCCGCGGGAGTTCGAGGAGTCCCGGAATGGCGCAGATCGATGGTGGCGACCTCGTCGCACGCATGCTCAAGGGCGAAGGGATCGATACGGTCTTCACGCTCTCCGGCGGACATATCCAGAACATCTACGACGGCTGCATCGATGAAGGCATCCGCGTCATCGACACGCGGCACGAGCAGGTGGCGGGGCACGCCGCGGAGGGCTACAGCCGGCTGACGCGCAAGTGCGGCGTCGCGCTCGTAACGGCGGGCCCCGGCGTGACGGACACCGTGACCGCCGTAGCGACCGCATACCAGAACGCCAGCCCCCTCCTCGTGATCGGCGGCGCCGCGCCGCTGACCACGTCGCTGATGGGTGCGCTGCAGGAGATCCCCGGCACTGTCGAGATGATGCGGCCGATCACCAAGTGGTCCGCGACGATCCCCTTCACCAAGCGCATCCCGGACTACCTGGCGCAGGCGTTCCGCGTCGCGCTTACCGGCCGTTACGGCCCCGTCTTCCTCGAGATCCCTTCGGACATCCTGTTCGGGCGGGTCGACGAGGCGGACGTGCCGCTGCCCGTGGGATATCGCACCGAGGGGCGGACGCAGGGCGACTTCGCGCTGATCCGCGAGGCCGCGCAGCTGCTGGCGGCGGCCGAACGGCCGGTGATCATGGGTGGCACCGGCGTCTACTGGTCGGACGCCGGCGCTGCGCTCGTCGAGCTGGCGGAGACCCTGCAGGCGCCGATCTACCTCAACGACATGGGCCGCGGCACCGTCAGCCAGGAGCATCCGCAGTTCATGAGCCGCACCCGCCGGACGGCCTTCGGCGAGACCGATGTGATCCTCTTCGCCGGCACGATGATCGACTTCCGGCTCCGCTACGGCCGCAGCATCAACCCGCAGGCGAAGGTGATCTCGATCGACATCGACCCCAACGAGCTCGGCCGCAACCGCGGCATCGATGTCGGTATCGAAGGCGACCCGAAGAACGCGCTGCGCCAGCTGACGGCCGAGATCGGCGAGCGCGTCATCCGCCACGACGCGTGGCTGGCGAAGCTGCGGGACGGCGAGACGAAGGTCGTCGAGCTGCGGCAGCGCTGGTTGCACTCCGACGCCTCGCCGATCCACCCGCTGCGCCTGTGCAACGAGATCGCCAGGTTCGTCGACGACGAGACGATCGTCGTCGGCGATGGCGGCGACATCGTGGGCCTGTCATCGCAAGTGCTGCCGGTAAACCAGCCGGGTCAGTTCATGGGGCCGGGGCCGCTCGGCACACTGGGCGTCGGCACCGGATTCTGCATCGCGGCGAAGGCCGTGCACCCGCGGAAGAAGGTGCTGATGGTGAACGGCGACGGCGCCTTCGGCCTCAACGGATTCGACTTCGACACGCTGGTGCGCTTCGACATGCCGGTCGTCTCCGTCGTCGGCAACGACCGCCAGTGGGGGCAGATCCTCGTCGGCCAAGAGAAGATGTACGGCGACGAGCGCGTCGTCGCGACGCGGCTCGCCGACAGCGCGCGCTACGACAGGGTGGTCGAGGCGCTGGGCGGCCACGGCGAGTTCGTCACCGAAGCCGACGACATCTTCCCGGCGATCGAGCGCGCCTTCGCGTCCGGCAAGCCGGCCTGCGTGAACGTGATCATCGACCAGAAGCCGGAGGGCGTCTCGGGGGGATACGAGTTCCTGGGATGAGCGCGCGGCGGGCGATGCCCCTCGGGTGCGGGTGCCGGCGGGCTGAGCGGTATCGCGGGAGAGGTTGGATATTGATGTTTGGATCCGGTGGTGGCGAGCGACGGTGGCTTCGCCGGACGGAGGTGGGGCTACCCGCTGAAGGTGAGGATCACGTGTGGGTGAGTGCGGCGTGAGACTCCTGCCGGCAGGCCTCCGACGACTGGCGCCGCTGGCGGCCCTGCTGGCAGTCGTCGCGTTCGCGGGCATCTTCTCGGCCGCAAAGTGCTACCCGCCGAACACGCGCGTCGTCGTCTTTATCCAGGGCCTGTACTCCAGCTACGACGCGAGCGGCACGGCGCCGGACGGCGTCGAGCAGCACACGTTCGACACGCTGAAGGCCGCCCTCGTCGCGAGGCAGTACGGCGCGACGAAGCTGCTCGACTTCTCCTACGCCGGCGGCCGACGCCCTACGGATGCGAGATCACCGACCGGCCGTCGGCGGTGAACCTGGCGCCGCTCGAGCAGATGCTGCGGGACTATCGCGCACGGCAGCCGAAGGCGCACTTCGCACTCGTCGGCCACAGCCTCGGCGGCTACCTGGCGTTTCTCGAGGGCGTCCGTGAGTCGCAGCGCGCGCCCGACCAGCAGCTCGGCATCAGCGAGGTGGTGACCTTCGATGCGCCGATCGGCGGCGTCAACGCGGACAAGAAGACGGTGCTCGACCTGGCGTCGCCGTGCGCAAAGACGTATCAGGCGGGCGCGGAGCTGGTGGGGGTCCGCGAGGACCCGACGACGCCCGCGACGCGCGCCGCCCAGGCGGCCGCGATGGCGCGCCAGGGCGTGCGGCTGGCGACGCTGGGGAATATCGACGACTGCCTGTACAATCTGCCCGCCTGCGCCGGCTTCGGTGCTGACGATACCGAGAGCCAGTTCGTCGCCGGCGCCGCCCTCTCGAAGCGGTACGAGATCAAGGTCGACCCGTTCCTCAGCCACACGGCGATCCTCGCGAACCAGGCCGCGGTCGGCGATGCCGTGGCATTCATCGGCCCGCCGTGAGCGGGCGACGGATTCGGACGGAGCCGCGCTGAGGCCGGGTTGGGCTTTGAGCTCCGGGCGCACGTAGATTGAGGCGGACGGGTGGGATTGATTCGCAGATGATGCCGGCGCCCGTAGATGCGGAGAGACCCTCGCGTCCGCTGTCTGTTGTCGGTTCTCCGCGGACAGCCGTCTGCTGTCTGCTGTCGCTTGATTGCCGTCGCCGGCTGGATCTGTCACCGGCAGGGCAACATTGTCCACACTATCTCCATCCATGATCAAACTCGCCCATCCGCAGATCGATGACGACGACCGCGCGGCGGTGCTGGCGGCGCTCGATTCGGGGCAGCTGGCGCAGGGACCGCGCGTCGCCGCGTTCGAGCAGGCGTTCGCCGCATTCGTCGCCGCGATCGGCTCGACGCGTCCGACAGCGGGCGAGCACACTCCGGCCGATGCGCCCGACGGCACGGACAGTGAGCCTCGCGGCGACAACGCTGCGGCGCTCCACGCCATAGCAGTGAGCAGCGGTACGGCCGCGCTCCACCTCGCCCTGCTCGCGCATGAAATCGGCGACGACCGCTCCCGTCCCGGCAGCCCGGACCTCCGACCGCCGTCCGACCCCCGGCCGCTGCCCGCCGATACCCCGGACGAAGTCATCGTCCCCGCCTTCTCCTTCGCGGCGACGGCCAACGCGGTCCTCCACGCCGGCGCGCGGCCGGTGTTCGTCGACGTGCGCGACGAGGACTTCGGCATCGACGTGGCGCAGGCGGCGGCGGCGATCACGCCGCGGACACGCGCGGTGATCGCCGTGCACCTGTACGGCCAGACGTGCGACGTCGGATCGCTCGCGGAAGTGTGCGCGCGGCGCGGCATCGCGCTCATCGAGGATGCCGCACAGGCGGTCGGCGCATCGATGGCGGGGCGCGCGGCGGGCGCCTGGGGGACCGGCTGCTTCTCGCTCTACGCCACGAAGAACCTGCAGACCGGCGAGGGCGGCATGATCACGACGCGCGACGCGACGGTCGCCGCCGCCGCGCGCCTGCTGCGTTCGCAGGGCGAGCGCGAGCGGTACGTGACGGAGGCGCTCGGCTACAACTTCCGCCTGACCGAAGTGGCGGCGGCGCTCGGCCTCTCGCAGCTGGCGAAGCTCGCTGCGCGCAGCGGGCGGCGGCGGGCGAACGCGGCGCGGCTGAGCGGGCTGCTCGCGGCAAATCGGCAGATCGTCGCCCCACGCGAGCTCCCCGGACGACGCCACGTCTGGCATCAGTACACCGTCCGCGTGCGGGCGGGGGCGGCGGCGCGGGCGCGTTTGCAGGCGGCGCTGCGGGAGCGCGGCATCGAATCGGCGACGTTCTATCCGACGCCGATCCACCGGCAGCCGCTCTACCGCCGCCTGGGCTACGGCAACCTCGATCTGCCGGTCGCCTCGCGGCTGGCGTCGGAAGCGCTGTCGCTGCCCGTCCATCCGGCGCTCTCCGATGATGAGATCGACGCCGTCGCTTCGACGGTGAACGAGATCACGGGCGCCTGGTGACGCGCCCAACCTCCAGCTTCCAACCGCCAACCACCGCTCCGCCCGATCGCCGCCCGCTACACTGCGCCCATGAGCGATACGATCCTGCGCGCGGGCGTGATCGGCCTCGGGGCGATGGGCGCGCACCACGCCCGCGTCTACGCTGAGATGCCGGGCGTCGAGCTGGTGGCGGTGTGCGATGCCGACGGCGCGCGCGTGGCGCAGGGCGCCGGCGAGCGCGGCATACGCGGCTACAGCGACGCGCGGGCGATGCTCGACGGCGAGCGCCTCGACCTCGTGAGCATCGCCGTGCCAACGCGCGCGCATCTCGATGTCGCGCTGGACGCGATCGCGCGCGGCGTGGCGCTGCTGATCGAGAAGCCGCTCGCCGCCACGCTCGACGAGGGAGCGCGGCTGCGCGCTGCGGCCGCGGCGGCCGGCGTGCCGATGACCGTCGGGCACATCGAGCGGTTCAACCCGGCGGTGCTGGCGATGAAGGCGCGCGTACAGGCGGGCGAGCTGGGTCGGGTGCTGCAGGTGCATGCGCGCCGCGTCGGACCGTTCCCACGGCGCGTGCGCGACGTCGGCGTCGTCCTCGACCTGGCGCCGCACGATATCGACCTCATGCGCTTCATCACCGGCAGCGAGGTGACGCGCGTGCAGGCGGAGACGGAGCAGCGCATCAACACCGACCACGAGGACATGCTGAGCGGGCTGCTGCGCTTCGCGAACGGCGTCGTCGGCGTGCTCGATGTCAACTGGTTGACGCCGACGAAGATCCGCGAGCTCGCCGTGCTCGGTTCGCGCGGCATGTTCATCGTCGATGAGCTGGCGCGCGAGCTGACGTTCTTCGAGAACGACTTCCATGCCCGCGACCAGCAGGGCGACTGGGCGGCGCATCACCTGAAGGGCGTCAGCGAAGGCCGCCGCACCAGCATCGTCATCGACAAGCGCGAGCCACTGCGCGCCGAGCTCGAGGCCTTCGCCCGCACGGTCGCCGACGGCGCGCCGCCCGCCGTCACCGCCGACGACGCGCTCGCCGCCATGGCTGTCGCCGAGGCGCTGGTGCGCGCGGCGGAGACGCACGCGGCGATCGAGCTCGTGCAGCCGGCGCCGGCATGAAGCTCGCAGGTCGCCGGTGGCAGGTCGCAGGTCGGTCGTCGGCGGCCGGCAGCCGTTCGCCGGCACGAGCGTTGCTCTCTGCTGTTGGCTGTTTGCTGTCTCCGCTCGCAGCTCGCAGGTCGCAGGTCGCCGGTACTCCATCGGCCGGCGCGTTGCTCCTGGCCGTGTGCCGCCCGCTGCCCGGATCCCATCGATGATTGTCGCGGTCGTCGGCCTCGGGAAGATCGGGGTGCCGCTGGCGGCGCAGTTCGCGTCGAAGGGCGCGCGCGTCATCGGCTACGACGTCGACGGCGCGCGCGTCGCCGACATCGCTGCCGGGCGCAACCCGATCGCCGGCGAGCCGGGGGTCGATGAGCTGATCGCTTCGGCGGCGGGCGACGGCACACTGCGCGCCACCACAGACGCGCGCGCCGCCGTCGCCGAGGCCGACGTCGTCGTGCTGATCGTGCCGGTCGATGTCGATGACGGTCAGCGGCCGGACTTCGCCCTGCTCGACGCCGCCGTCGATGCCATCGCGCCCCATCTGGCACGCGCCCCCGGCGGGCCGCTGTTGATCGTCGAGACCACCGTGCCCGTCGGCACGACGCGCGGTCGCGTCGGCGGGCGCATCGCGGCGGCGACGGGCAGGAGCGCCGGCAGCGACTTCGCCCTCGCCTTCAGTCCGGAGCGCGTGTCATCCGGCAGCGTCCTGCGCGACCTCCGCATCTACCCGAAGATCGTCGGCGGCATCGACCAGGCGAGCAGCGGACGTGCGCTCGCGTTCTATCGCGCGGTGCTCGATGCCGAGGTGATCGCCGTGCGCGATGCGGAGACGGCCGAGTTCTCGAAGCTCGCCGAGACGACGTACCGCGACGTCAACATCGCGTTGGCAAACGAGTTCGCGCGCATCGGCGACGGCCTCGGCGTCGACGTGCTGCAGGCGATCGAGGTGGCGAACACGCAGCCGTACTCCCACATCCACGCGCCCGGCGCCGGCGTCGGCGGGCACTGCATCCCCGTCTATCCGCACTTCCTCCGTGCGGCCGGCGAGCGCGGCGTCGCCGCGCCAGCGGCCGCCGCGCACGACGGACCGCAGCGCCACGGTCGTCCTCCCCCTCACACGTTGGCCGTGACGGCGGGAGGGGCAACCCCGCTGATCTCGGCGGCGCGCGCGATCAACGACGGCATGGCGGCCTACGCCGTCGGCCGGCTGGGCGACGCGCTCGGCACGCTCGCCGGCGCGACGGTAGTCGTGCTCGGGCTGTCGTATCGCGCCGGCGTGAAGGAGTGGCGGCACTCGAGCGCCTTCGGCCTCGCGCGGGCTCTCAGCGAGGCGGGGGCGCATGCCTACGTCCACGACCCGCTGTTCCCGGCCGACGAAGTCCGCGCATGCGGCCTCGAGCCGCCGCCGCGTTTCCCGCTGCCGGCCGACGCGATCGTGGTGCAGGCGTGGCACCCGCAGTATCGCCCGGAGGGCGAGTGCGCCATCGACTTCGCTGCCTTCGCCGGCCTGCGCGCCGTGCTCGATCCGCGGGCGGCGCTCGAACCGGCGGCCGTGCGGGCGCCGGGCGTCCGGTACGTTGGCGTCGGCCGGTAGAGCGGCGATGCGCTGCCGGGGACGTACGCCCATGCCGCCCGCTGGCCGCAATCCAGCGGCCTGTTACGCTGTAGGGGAGATGACGACGGCAGCCGCTACCGAACACGAAGCCTTCCTCGCTGAGGTCGACGCCTGCCTCGACGAGATGCGCCCGTACGTCCATTCGCACGGCGGCGAACTCAACCTCATCGACTGGCTCGCAGACGAAGGCCGCCTCCGCCTGCAGCTCGCCGGCGCCTGCCACGGCTGCCCGATGAGCATGCTGACGATGAAACTCGGCATCGAGCGGATCATCCAGGACCGCTTTCCGCAGGTGAAGCACGTCGAAGCGGTCAAGGTCGACGACTTCGACTTCCCGGAGCTCGCGCCCGGATAAGCGCGCATCGACAGCGCGCCGAAGCACGAAAGACAGCCGTCGTGCGACGGCTGTCTTTCGTGAATTGCGGCGCGCCCTTGCGGTAGAGACCGGAGTTACGGCTCGCGCATCGGCCGCGTGCTGCGGCGGTCGTCGAACGTCTCCTCGGGATCCACGACGTGGTGCTCACGGCGGAAGACGTTGGCGCAGATGCCCAGGATGATCGCCCCGACCATCCAGGTCATTCCGCCTTCAAAGTCCGTCAACCCCGATGCGTGCGTGATGTACCCCATCGCGGCGAACCAGCCGATGATGCCTCCCGCGATCGCGAGTGCGGCGAGGATCAGCGCGAGGCTGTTCGCGAGCCACGTCTCCGCGTCCTTGGCCATCCCGGATTGTCGTGCCGTCTCGTAGTGTTGCGTGCGCTGCATATGCACACCTCCTTTCATTCAACCTACCGCGATGGCGCCACCACATGGGGTGAATTCGAGGCCTCTGCAAAGGTCGCGGGGAATCTGTAAGCCGCGCGCAATCATGCCTCTCGCAGACGATTCAGAATCGTGACGGCGAGCCGGTGGTGGGCCGCGGCGAGTGGAGGGAGCACCACGTGGTTGTGCCGGACGGGGACGCGATCCGGCGCTGGGCGCCGCTTCCGCCCGTCGGCGCGAAGCGGACAGGAGCGGCGCTGCGAAGCCGCGCTGCGCTCAGCCGACGGGCGAGGCGTGCGCCGCGCGGGATCCCCAGGCGCCACCCTGCGTCCACAGGGTGTACCGTAGACGCACGGCCGCCGGAGCACGGACGCGCGCCGTCGCGATGCGAACCGGCCACGAGCCCTCGTCGCCGCGAGGCGATGGCATCGGGCGGCATCGTCATCCTCAGCCGAGCGGAGGTGCCGGACAGATGCAGCTTGCAGGCAGCACGGTGATCGTGACAGGAGCCAGCGCCGGCATCGGCCGCGAGACGGCGCTGGCCTTCGCCCGCCGCGGCGCGAACGTCGTGCTGGCGGCGCGGCGCGAAGAGCGGCTCCAGGCGCTCGCCGACCGGCTGCGGCGCATCGGCGTCGAAGCGCTCGTCGTGCCGACGGACGTCGCCCGGCCGCAGGAGATCGAGCGGCTCGTGCAGGCGGCGCTGGACCGCTTTGGTCGCATCGACGTGCTCGTGAACAACGCCGGCTTCGGCTTCAGCGGCACCATAGAGGAGACGACGGAAGCGGACATGCGTGAGCTGTGGGACGTGAACTACATGGGCGCGTTCCTGGCGACGAAAGCGGTGCTGCCGACGATGCGGTCGCAGCGACGCGGCCACATCGTGAACGTGTCGTCGGTCGTCGGCAAGCTCGCCTTCCCGTTTCACGGCGCCTACTCGGCCACAAAGTTCGCGCTCATCGGCATGACGGAGGCGCTGCGCGGCGAGCTCGAAGGCTCCGGCGTCACGGCGACCGTGGTGCTGCCGGCGAGCACGCGCACGGAGTTTTTCGACGTGCAGCGCACCCACGACGGCCACGTCTCGGCGCCGACCGGCCCGGTACAGTCGCCGGCCGTCGTCGCGCGGGCGATCGTCCGCTCCGTCGTCCGTCCGACGCCGGAGGTGAACCTGGTGCCGGCGTTCCGGCTGGCATTCGGCCTGTCGGCGTTCTTTCCGTTCCTGCGCGACATGGCCGGGCGTCAGTTCTATCGCCGTAGCGGCGGCCGTCCCCGGCGCGCTCCGGGCCCGGATCCTGCTCCGCGGCGAGAATGACGGGCGGATCGAGCGTGCCGCTCACGCCACGTCGGCAACTGCGGCTTCGGCGAACCCGGCGTGGCGAGCGGAGCGGCCGCGCACCGGACGTCGTCTGCAACGCCGCGGATGCATCGCCCACGGCCCTACGTGAGCTCGGCTGATGCCGCGGCCGGTCTCGAAGTCGCGATCGTGAGGCGAGCGGCCGCAGATCGCCGAACGATGGCGCGGCGACAGGGGGGCGATCAGCGGCGGCCGGCTCGCCGCGCGGCAACCGCGGCGATCAGCGTCGCCACCACGATCGCGGCGAGCGCCGCCGGCCACCAGGCGCGCATGCCGCCGCCACCGGCGAGGCCGACGACGGACGGCGCTTCGGCGATGCCGCCGACGGAGGCCGGGGCGAAGGGCTGCGCGCTCACGGTGAGTGGCGCGCGGGCGCCGGCGTCGAGCGCCTGCGCGCCGGCGACGGTCTCGCCCGGCGCCTCGTAGTACATCGTGCGCCGGGTGGTGAGGGTGGACGTGCAGCCGAGGCCGGGGTCGGTGCAGGGGATGGCCTGGTTGACGTAGACGCCGCTCGAGCCATAGGCGGACGAGTCGCCGGTGCACTGCGCCGTCGAAGGCGATGCGCTGTCCAGGTAGTACGACGTGTAGTTGAAGCCGGCGATGTTCGTCGAGTTGATGCCGGACATGACGAGCGAACCCTGCGCCCCGGTCACCATCTCCCATCGAATCGGCCCGGGCGCCGGGCTGTCGGGGACGCCATCGATGGTGACGCCGCCCGTATTGAGGTCGTTTCGGTACACCATGCCGGACGCGGCGGCGCTGTAATCAAAGAAGTCCATGATCGACGGGATCGCGTGCACGCGCAGGTCAGTGATGATGTCCTGGCGCTGCGCGTAGAAGATCTGGTCGCGCTCCGTGTTGGGGCCGCTGTTCGCCCCGACGAACGAGCGGATCGCGCGCACGGGCCCGCTCTTGTTGGCGATGAACGCGCCCTCGCCGCGATAGCCGCTGGAATCGCCGTTGTCGAACGTGTCCTCCGAACGGACGCAGTTGCCCGGGGCGAAAAGCGCCTTATGGCGGTCGAGGATATCGGCGCCGGTGGCCGCGCCGGCGGTGATCTTCAGGATGTCGTCGTCCCAGCGGTCACCGAAGCGGTGCGTGTAGTACGGCGTCGTGATGGTGGAGTTCTCGGGGTTCGGGCCGTCAAAGATGTTGTAGGTGGTTTTGTAGGCGCCGGAGAGCAGGTTGAAGTTGTAGGTGACGTAGCTCTGGCCGGCGCCGGGGTCGAGCGTGCCGTCCTGCCGGAAGGGATACACGATGCCGCCGGCGCCGGGGTCGAGCGGGTCGTTGATCGTCAGCTGCACACCGCTTCCCGCGATGGTGTGCGCCGGGCCGGTGAGGCTGCCCGCCGCGCCCCCGGCGTCCTTCGCCATGAACGCCAGCTCGTCATCCACGTCGAACGCCGGATTCGGGTCCGCGCCGGTGAAGGTATTGGGGTCGGCGTACACCAGCCCGGTGATGTTGGTGCTGGAGGCGGGCGGCGCGACGTTGTTGTAGATGGCCGAGAACGTCTGGGCGAAGCGCTCATCGACCTGGACGGGGATCTGCTGCCAGCCGCCGGTGTAGCGGAAGCCGACGATCTCGCCCGGGGCCACTCCCTGCAGCGCCGGCACATCGGCGCCGGTGATGACGACGGGATCTTCCGGGCGATTGAGGGCGCTCGTCGCCCGCGCCGGCGCGGCGCGCGCCGACAGCGCGAGGACGAGCGCGAGTGCGCAGATCGCCGGAAGGACGCGCGTCATCAAGACACCGATCGCGAGGAACGACGGCAGCCTGGCACAGGTTGGCTGCCGGTTGGATGGGTACGGCTCTGATTGTAACTGGGCCGTGATTCTGGCACTCCGTAACCGGGCAATGATCCTGGCACCCGCGCGTGCCGCGGGGCGGCGCCCGAAGCAGCGATTCCGCAGTCGCGCGTGAACGTCGCGACGGAAGCGTGCGGGGCCTCGGGACGTCTGATCGCGCCTCGCATGCTACTCCACGCGGCGTGCTACACGCGTCTGCCGCAGGTAGCGCGCGCGGCCGTCCTCGATGTCGCTGAAGCGGAGCGGCGTGTAGACGCGCATGTACGGATTGCGCTCGAGGAAGAGCCCCGGCTCGACGGCGATCAGCTCCGACGGCGGCAGCGGCGGCGCCAGCGCGGCGAGCGGGCCCGTGTTCGTTGTCGTCAGCGTCAGCGCGCCGTCGTGCTCCTCCACCTCGATGCGGAAGCCGAGTCTCCCATAGACGCCGGCGTACGGCCGCAGGTCGATGCGCACCGGCTCCTCCGGGGGGCGCGGATGCTCGGGCATCGCGATACCCAGCGTTTCGGCGAAGAGCCAGCGCATGATGCGGCTGGCGAGGATCGCGCCCGAAGTCACGGCGTTCGTCAGCACGGCGACGGCGAAGCGCTCTTCGGGCAGCACCCGCAGCGACGATATCTGGCCGATCGTGCCGCCGTCGTGGCCGATGACGCGCCGGCCGCCCCAGTCGAACAGCATCCAGCCGAGGCCCCAGTGGGATGGACCCTCGCCGGGCTGCGACGGCAGGTCGTGTTGCACCTGCTGCATCGCCCGCACGGACGCCTCGGAGACCAGGCGGGTGCCGTCGGATGCGACGCCGCCGGCCACGTGCATGCGCGCGAAGGCGAGCAGGTCGTCGACGGTCGAGCAGGGCGTCGCGCCGGCCGGGCCGGCGGAGCGCGCCATGCCCCAGACCGGCGCCGGGCGGAGCGCGAGCTGCGCATCGAAGATGTGCCCGGCGGCGGTGCGATGCAGCAGCGCCTGTTCGGGCAGCGTCACGGTGTGGCTGACGCCGAGCGGGCGCAGCAGACGCGTCTTCAGCGCATCATCCCATCCCAGGCCGGTCATCGTTTCGATGATCCGGCCGAGGACGACGAAGCCGGCGTTGCAGTACGAGAACATGGCTCCCGGCGCGAAGACCTGTGGCAGCGTCGCGCACGCCGCCACGTACTTCTCGACGCAGTCGTCGCCGCGGCCGAAGTCTTCGAAGAAGTCGCCATCGACGCCGCTCGTGTGCGTCAGCAGCTGGCGGATCGTCACCGTCCGCGTCGCCGTCTCGTCGGCGAAGCGCAGGCGCGGCAGGTACGTGCAGGCGGGCGCGTCGAGCGCGAGGCGGCCTTCGTCCACGAGCTGCATGATCAGCGTGGTGGTGTAGACCTTGGTGATGGAGCCGATCTGGAACAGCGTATCCGGCGTCGCTTCGACGCCCGTGCCGAGGTTGATCACGCCCGCGGCCGCCGAGTGCGTCTCGTCGCCGTGCGTCCAGGCGATGGACGCCCCCGGCACGCGGTAGCGTTCGCACCAGGCCGCGAGGCGCTCGCGCATCTCTTCGGAAGACGGAAGCTGAACGCCGGTCGTCGTCATCGTGCACCTCCCATCGCTGTCCAGCGATTGTACTCCGTCGTCCGACGGGCGGCACCGAACCGTGTCTGCCGGTCCGGCAGCGGCGGCGGGTTTGCTTCGACCGCCGGGGCGAGGACTGCAGACGTCCATCGACGACGGCCACCGCGCGCTGGCGACGCCCTGCCGGCGTCCGGAGCGCGGATACACTGCGCAGGATGGAGACGGACGAGCGGGCAGAACGACGCGAGGCGCGGCAGCGGGCGAAGCGCGAGCGCATGCGCAAGCACGGCGCATCGACCGCGAGCACGTACCGGAACGCGATCCTCAAGCGGCTGCGACGGAACGCGGGCGCCAGCGATCGCCGCGCGTGCTGACGCTCGCCCGCGGCCGGGGCGCGATCGACACCGGCGCGGCATTGACCTGCCCGCGCCGCTGGCGGATAATGGCGATCGCCTCTCCGCCCGCGCGCCGGGCGGCAGGCCGTGCAGCACGTGGATGCGAACACCTGCGGGCGCGAGGAGCGCCCGGGCACGGCTCCAATCCCTCACTGCACGCGGCTGATCATGGACGCGCACCGAGCGGCGGCGGCGCCTGGGCATCCGCCACGGTACGGCGTCTCGTCCCACGACGAAGGAGGCTTGTGTGCCCGAAGCAACCGCGCCGGCGCCCGGCAAGAAACCGATTGTCCCGTTCCTGGCGTTGCCCAGCGACCCCGGCGAGAAGCCCTACCTCACCGGAAGCCGCTGCACGAACTGCGGAGCCAGCTATCTCGGCACGCGCATGGCGTGCAGCAAGTGCTTTTCGACCGAAGCGATGGAGCCCGTCAAGCTCAGCGACAGGGGTGAGCTGCACGTCTTCTCCATCGTCCACCAGTCGGCGCCCGGCGTGCCGACACCGTACGTCGCCGCGATCGTCGACCTGCCCGAAGGCGTCAGCGTCCGCTGCAACATCGCCGGCGTCGGCGCCGACCCGAAGGACCTGAAGTTCGGCATGCCCGTGCAGATGGTGACGGAGGCGATCCGCAAGGACCGCGACGGCAACGACGTCATCGCCTTCAGCTTCAAGCCGGTGTAGGCGGCGGGAGGCGACACGCGGGCGGAGCGCAAGGGACGAGCCGGCGAGGCGCAACCGCCATGCCGCCGCGCACGGGATCGCGCCGGGGATATTGCCGCCGACGACGGCGGCTGAGAAGGAGCAGCAGAGATGCGTGAAGTAGCAGTCGTCGGCGTCGCGATGATCAAGTTCGGACGCTACCCGGAGAAGACGGTGCCGGAGCTGGCGGGCCAGGCGGCCCTGCTGGCGCTCAAGGACGCCGGCATGGACATGAAGGACATCGAGCTGCTGGCGAGCGGCAACCTCTACCAGTCGAACGCGATGGTCGGCCAGCGCATCCTGCAGACGATCGGCCAGACCGGCATCCCGGTGATCAACGTCGCGAACGCCTGCGCCACCGGCTCGACGGCCTTCCGCGAGGCCTACTTCGCCGTCGCGTCGGGCGCCTATGACACGGCGATCGCCATCGGCTCGGAGCAGATGGGGAAGATGGGGCTGCTCGGCGCCGGAGGTGGCGGCGGCAGCGACCCGGCGTACAGCACCGAAGGCGTCCTCGGCTCCGGGCTGATGCCGGCGGTCTTCGGCATGGCCGGCGTCGAGCACATGCGCAAGTACGGGACGACGGCCGAGCAGTTCGCGAAGGTGTCCGTCAAGAACCACAAGCATTCGATGCACAACCCGTACTCGCAATACCAGACCGAGGTCGGGCTCGAGGACGTGATGAACGCGCGCGTCGTCAGTTGGCCGAACACGCTGTACATGTGCTGCCCGACCGGCGACGGCGCCGCGGCCGCGGTGCTGTGCTCGATGGAGAAGGCGCGGCAGTACACGACCAAGCCGATCCGCGTCGGCGCGTCGGTGCTCACCAGCGACCCGTGGACTCAGCGCGACCTGACGATGCCCGACATCAACACGCTGACGCGCAACGCGTCCAGGGAGGCGTACGAGACGGCAGGGCTCGGGCCCGAGGACATCGACCTGATCGAGCTGCACGACTGCTTCGCGACGGCGGAGCTCCTGCACTACGAGAACCTGGGCATCTGCGGCGAGGGCGAGGCCGGCCGCATGATCGATGAGGGCGCGACGTACGTCGGCGGCAAGATCCCGGTGAACGCGAGCGGCGGCCTGCTGTCGAAGGGGCACCCGCTGGGGGCGACGGGCGTGGCGAACGTGTGCGAGGTGGTGTGGCACCTCCGCGGCGAGGCGGGCAACCGCCAGGTCGAAGGCGCGAAGGTCGGCCTGGCGCACGTCATCGGCCTCGGGTCGGCGTGCACGATCCAGATCCTGGAGAAGGTCTGATCGGTCGCAGGTCGCAGGTCGCAGGTGACGGTGTCTGGTGGCGCCCCGGCAGGTGTTGGTACGGATCGCAGCAGCAGGACGGACGCTCACGCGAGCGCCCGTCCTGGAACGTACCACTTCGGATCTTCGGCGATCTTCCATCGCATGGGCGCCTGAACCCCGACCGGCGCGCCGCCTGTCTTACCAGCCTGCACCAGCCCGCGGACGGCACCCCGATCGATGGTCGACGTGCGCTCACCGCTGGCTCTCCAAGCGCGGCCGGCAGCCGCGGTCGACGCGATCGGAGATGACGCCAGATGGAGCCACGCGCCCACCGGCTGGGCCGGCTTCGATCACCGCCAGGCGGCAGACGCCCGACGACGGAGCCCTCGAGGACGTGCCCCGTCGGCGCCTCTCGGTCAGCTCATGAACCGCGGCGGCCCATCGCGCGCGAAGTGACGAGCCGGGTACAGGCCCGACGAGTGCACGGCTATCACCAACCCGGCGCGCGAGTTCCGGCCGCCCGCACGCATCCCGAGCGCCCGGGCGCCGTATGCAGGCGCGGTCAGCCGTCCGACGGCGCTCCGTAGCGCTTGCGCAGCTCCGTCTTCAGCACCTTGCCCAGCGGGTTGCGCGGCAGCTCGTCGACGAAGGCGAAGTAGGTCGGCGCCTTGTAGCTCGCGAGGCGGCCCTTCGTGAAGTCCACCAGCTCCTGCGGCTCGACGCGCGCGCCCGGCCGCCGGACGATGATCGCCTTGATCACCTCACCCCAGTCCGGGTCCGGCACGCCGATCACGGCCGCCTCGTCGATGCCCGCGTGCGCCTCGAGCGTGTCTTCGATCTCCGCCGTCGAGATGTTCTCGCCGCCACGGATGATCAGGTCCTTCTTGCGGCCGGTGATGAAGAGGTAGCCGTCTTCATCGAGGTAGCCGACGTCGCCGGTATGCAGCCAGCCGTCCTGGATCGCGCTCGCCGTGGCGTCGGCCTGCTTGTAGTACTCGCTCATGATGCGCGCGCCCTGGACGCAGATCTCGCCCTCGCCGCCTGCTGCGAGCGGCCTGCCGGCATCGTCCATGATCGCGACGTCGATGTCGTCCATCGCGCGGCCGACGGAGCGCAGGCGGTGCAGCTTCTTCTCGCGCTCCGGCCCGGGCTCGCGCGGGATCCTGTGATCCTCCGGGCCGAGATACGTCATCGTCGATGTACTCTCCGTCTGGCCATAGGCGTTCATCAGGCCGCAGTCGAAGACGTCCACGGCGCGGCTGACGACCTCGTACGGCATCGGCGCGGCGCCGTAGGTGATCAGCTTCAGCGAGCTGAGGTCGTACTTCGCGAAGTCCTCGCACTCCATGATGCGCTTGAGCATCGTCGGCACGACGAAGCTGTGCGTGACGTGCTCGTCCTGCACTGCCTGCAGCCAGAGCCTGGGGTCGAACTGCGGCAGCACGACGAGCGTCCGGCCGCCCCAGATCGACGACATGATCGGCGTCACGCCGGCGACGTGATAGATCGGCACCGAAAGCAGCGTCACCTCCGGCTCCTCGACGGGGTCCGCCGGGTTCATCGTGTTCGTCACATAGACGGAGAGATTGAGGTAGCTCAGGGCCACGCCCTTCGGCTGCGATGTCGTGCCGGACGTGTAGATCAGCACCGTCGGCCGGCTCTCGTCGACCTCGACGAACGCCTCGTCGGGACTCGCCTCGGCGATGATGTCCGGAAAGTACGCCATGCCTTCGGTGCGCGCGTCGAAGCACACCAGGTGCTCGACGCGCTCGAGCGTCGGCCGCAGCGTCGCCACGAGCTCGAGGTAACGCTGCCCCGCGAAGAGCACGGCGATCTCCGACGTGTTGATCATGTACGTCAGCTCGTCGTGCTTCGCGCGATAGTTCAGCGGCACGAACGTGGCGCCGACCTTCGCCGAGGCGTAGTAGGCCTCGATGTACTCGATGCCGTTGACGGACATCGCCCCGACCGGCCGCGACGGGCCGGCGCCGACGGACTGCAGCCAGTTCGCCAGGCGGTTCACCCGGTCCGCCATCTCGCTGTACGTCACGCGCTGGTCGCCGCAGACCAGCGCCGTGCGGTCCGGCACGACCATCGAGCTGATCTGGAGAAACTCCGCTGTGTTCATCGGCGTTCAATCCTCATCGGCGGCCTGTCGGCGCGGCGGGGACGGCGATCGGGCAGCAGCCCAATCTAGCCGATCGCGTCCCATACCGACAACGAGCTGCCACGGAGCCGATTGGCTTCGCCAGCCGCCTGTTCGCGGCGTCGTCGGCGCGCCGCGGCCACCCTCCGCGGTCGATGATCGAGCGGCCGATCCTCCTCCGCCAGCGACCGCCGGCGCCCGCGCGCCGCAGACCGCAGCAGCATTCACTCGCGCGCCGACGCAGCCCCGTCCGCGAGGCGCCGGCCGCCCCGCGCGTTCCTCGCTGACCCTCGCACGAGCAGCCGCTCGCTCGCTCGCTTGGGCGTGCGGGTGTGGGCGGCGTAAGCTGCGGTCGTGCTCTCCGCCGTCCTCTTCGCGCTCTCGCGCAGCCGTCGCGCCGAAGCGATCGCCACGCATGCGCCGGGCTTCCGCGGCTTCTCACGCCGCTTCGTCGCCGGCACCACGCAGGCCGAAGCGCTCGCCGCTGTCGCGCGGCTGAACGATGACGGCTTCGTCGCCACGGTCTCGTTTCTCGGCGAGGCGGTGAGCGACGCGCCAACCGTACGCGCCGCGGTCGACGAGTTCACGTCGTTCGCAGCGGCGGTCGGCGCTCCGGCAGGCCCGGGCGGCGGCCCGCTCCGCTGCACGATCTCCGTCAAGCTCACGCAGCTCGGGCTCGCCTTCGACCGCGCGCTCACCGAGCGCTCGCTCGATGAGGTGCTGTCGCGCGCCTCCACGGCGGGCGTCTTCGTGCGCGTCGATATGGAGGACTCACGCTACACGCAGGCGACGCTCGACATCGTCCGCGCCGCCCGCACCGGCCATGCCGGCGTCGGCATCGTCCTGCAGGCGGCGCTTCGTCGCAGCGCCGGGGACATCGCGGCGCTCGCCGCTGAGGGCGCGCCGGTGCGTCTGGTGAAGGGCGCGTACCGCGAGCCGGCGGCGGTGGCCTTCGCCGCCAAGCGCGACGTCGACGCCGCCTACGTCCGCCTCGTCGACAGCTGGTTCGCCGGCGTGAGCCGGCGCGGCGACCCCGGCCGGCGGTCAGCCCGATCGCCGGCCGCGGACGAACGCGAGCCGCCGGCCGTGGCGCCCGTACCTGTGCCGCCGCTCGCCATCGCCACGCACGACGCGCGGGTGATCCGGGCGGCGCTGCAGTCGGCGCGTCGCCACGACGTGGAACGCGATGCGTTCGAGTTCCAGATGCTGTACGGCATCCGCACAGATCTGCAACGGAAGCTGCGCGACCGCGGCCACCCGGTCCGGGTGTACGTGCCCTACGGCAGCCACTGGTATCCCTACCTCATGCGCCGTCTCGCCGAGCGGCCGGCGAACCTCTGGTTCTTCCTGCGCGGCGCCCTCCGTCGCTGAGGCGTCCTGATCGGTGCGAGCGGAACGCGGCAGGATCCCCGTCCTTCCTCTTACCACCCCGATCCCGATCCCATAGCCTTATCTCATGGCTCCCCGCACGGTGGCCGCAATCCTCGCCGGCAAGCTGGCGGCCCGCGCGAGCCGCGCCCTCGGCCGCGGCGGCGGCACGGCCATCGCCGGTCTCGTCGCCGCGCGCATCGACTCCGACGTGATCCCGGCGCTCGCCGGGCAGGCGGCGCACGGCGCGATCGTCGTCACCGGCACGAACGGCAAGACGACGACATCGCTGATGCTGAGCCGCATCGCCCACGCGGCCGGACTGCGGCCGCTGCACAATCGCAGCGGCTCGAACCTGATGCGCGGCGTCGCGGCGGCGCTGGTGCAGGACGCGACGGCCGGCGGCCGCCTCCACGCGCCGTCGCGGACGCTGGCCGTGCTCGAGGTCGACGAGGCGACGCTGCCGCTGATCGTGCCGGCCGTGCGGCCGCGCGTCATCGTCTTCACGAACCTCTTCCGCGACCAGCTCGACCGGTACGGCGAGGTCGACACGGTCGCACAGGCGTGGCAGCGCGCGCTCACGCAGGCGCCGCCCGGCACGACGCTCGTGCTCAACGCCGATGACCCGGCGGTGGCGCGCCTCGCCGACGACGCGCCGGCCAGCGCGCGCGTGCTGTACTACGGCATCGACGACGCCGGCGCCGGCGGCAGCGCCGAGCAGCATGCGTCCGATTTTCGCACGTGCCTGCGCTGCGGCGCGGAGCTCGCGTACGACGTCACGTTCTACGGACACATCGGCCACTGGCGCTGCCCGGGCTGCGGCAACGGGCGTCCTGCGCCGGCCGTGCGGGTCACTGCCGTCGGCGTGCACGGCGAAGGGACGCGGATGACGATCGTCGCGGACGCGCCGGACGGCGAGGCGCCGCTGACACTGTGCGTGACGCTGCCGCTCGCCGGCCTCTACAATGCCGAGAATGCGCTGGCCGCCGCCGCCGGCGCCATCGCGCTCGCCATCGCACCGGCTCCCATCGTCGCGGCGCTCGAGGGCTTCCGGGCGGCGTTCGGGCGGCAGGAGCGCTTCCACATCGAAGGCCGCGACGTCGAGGTGATGCTGGGGAAGAACCCGACCGGCCTTACTCAGGTGCTGCGGACGATCGCCGCGCGTCCCGGTCGCACGCGCCTGCTGTTCTTCCTGAACGACGGCATCGCCGACGGTCGCGACGTCTCCTGGATCTGGGACACCGACTACGAACTCGCGCAGCCGGGCGCCGTCTGGGTCCTGGCCGCCGGCAGCCGCGCCGAGGACCTGGCGCTGCGCCTGAAGTACGCCGGCTTCGGCGAGGACGTGCCCGTCGAGCGTGACGAGCAGGCCGCGGTGCGGCGGGCGCTACGCGAGACGCCGGCCGGCGAGACGCTGTACGTCGTGCCGACGTACACGGCGATGCTGCGGGTGCGCGAGCTGCTGGCGCGTCGTGAGGGGCGCGCGGCGCACTGGGCGGGTGGCGAGGAGGGCGACGCATGACGGCGCCGGTCTTGCGGGTCGCGCACCTCTACCCGCGGCTGATGAACATCTACGGCGACCGCGGCAACATCATGTGCCTGCGTCATCGCTGCGAGGCGCGCGGCATCGGCTTCGAGCTGACGGAGCTCGGCATGGGCGAGAGCTTCCACGGTGACGCCTACGACCTCGTCTTCGCCGGCGGCGCGCAGGATCGCGAGCAGCGCGGCGTCGCCTACGACCTGCTGGCGACCAAGGCGGCGGCGCTCCGCGCGGCGGTCGAGGATGGCGTCGCCCTCCTCGCCGTGTGCGGCGCCTATCAGCTCTTCGGGCGGTTCTACCGCGACGCCTCCGGCGCGGAGCTGCCGGGCGCCGGCGTCTTCGACCTGTCCACCGAACACCCCGGCGTCGACGCGAAGCGCTGCATCGGCAACATCATCTGCGAGTGGCAGCCGGCGGGCCGGCGATCTCGCCCGGAGGCTCTCCCTGCGGCGATCGTGACGATCGTTGGGTTCGAGAACCACGGCGGCCGCACGCGCCTCGGTCCCGGCGCGCGGCCGTTCGCCCGCGTGCGACACGGCTTCGGCAACAACGGCGAAGACGGCAGCGAAGGCGCGGTCTACCGCAACGCCATCGGCACCTACGTCCACGGGTCGCTGCTGCCGAAGAATCCGGTACTCGCCGACGCCGTCCTTGCCGCCGCGCTCGAACGACGCTACGGCGCCATCGAGCTGACACCGATCGACGACCGGGCGGAGCTGCGAGCGCACGCGGCGGCGCTGCGCCTGCGCTAGCAGGGCGCGCCGGTCCGGCGATCCGGCGCTGCAAGCGAAACGCGGTCGGACGAAAACCTCTGCCTTGCCCCTCTCCACAGTGTGGAGAAGGGAGCGACAGGTGCGCGGGCGGTGGGAGCATTGATGCCGCCGCTCGGCCGGCGGGGCGCAGCGCGCGCGTCGAGCCACTGTCCCGGCCGCTGCTCGCCGGCGCACCGTACGGTCGATGATTGAGTCTCGCGTGGACCCGGGCCGACGGCGTGCCGCATCATGCTGCTACCAGTGCACCGGACGGTCGATGATTGTGTTCACAACTGCTGGCCGTCGCCGCCGGTGCGACCGCGCTGCTACGAGTGCACCGCCATCGATGATTGCGTCGGCTACATCCGACGGAGTACGGTCTCCGTTGAAGAGGCACGCACGAACATAAACCCAACGCCGCAAACCGACGACCCGCGCGCGTGTCCGCGCTGCGGCTGGCGCCATACCGCGCGCCAGGCGTGCGGCGTCCCCGCATCGTCGCCGGCGGCCCCGGTGACCAACGATGCAGCGCAACACGCGGCCCAACCGCCCGGCGCTGGCGGCGATTCGGCGCTGATCCGGCCGGTCGCCGTGCACCGCGCAGATGCAGACGTCGGCGGCTCCGTCGCGTTGGCGCACCCCGCCGTCGTACCCGCTGTATTCCCGCGCCCGGCGCCCTTCGCGGACTCCATCACGATGCCACCGGTGGCCATCGCGCCGCGCTGGCCGAAGTTCGCCGATGCCGCCTTCGCGCGGCAGGAGCCGCGGTGGCCTGCGCGCCGGCGGGCGCGAAGGAGCACGTCGCGCCGCGCGGCGACCTGGGCCGGCGCCGTCGTCGGCACGACCGTGCTGCTGGCGTGTCTGATCGCGGCGGCGGCGTCGGTCGTCGCACTGACGCAGTCGGACCGGAGCGCGCCGGCGGCCCTCGGCGTGATGGCGGGCGCCGTCGCCTTCGGCGTCTTCGCGATGGGGCTGCTCTCCGTTTCGGCGCGCGCATACGCGAGGATCCTGTGCTCGCTCCTCGCCGTCGTCCTCATCACCACCGGCTGGCTGATGCTGACGCTGGCGCCGGCGCTGCGGCAGATGAACACGGTCGGTCTCGCCGAGTACCGGGCGTTCGATGAGCTGCTCGGCTTCGGCGTCCTGAGCCTGCTCGCCGGAATCGTGCTCGCCGTCGCCTGCGTGCGCTGGGCGCTGCAGCGCGCAGCCCGCCGCGCGCTCGCCCGTTGGTCGCGCCTGCTCGGCTCGGCCTACGGCGTCGCGCTCGGCATCTCCGGGCTGCTCGTGGTCTTCACGCTGCTTTTCGCCGGCGCCTCCAGCGGCCCGGACACCAGCGTGGTGGAGGCGACCATCTACCTCAGCGCGACGGCGATGTGGGCCTTCGTCCCGGGGTTGATCCTGACCTACCAGGGAATCTCGGCATCGATGGGCGAAGGCTCGTCGCCCTTTCACCTCGCCCCGGCGGCGTGGCTCGTCGCCGCCTGGGCGGCGGTGCTCGCGCTGGGCTGGTGGATGATGACTCGCGACGTGCCGGTGGCGGCGCCGATGCCGCTGCTGCACGTGCTCGCCGCCGCGCTGCCCGGCCTCGCCCTCGTCGCCATAGCGGCGCACGCATCGCCGCTCGCCGGACATCCCGTGCGCGGGCTGACGTGGCGCCAGGTGACGCTTGCGGCGGCGATCAGCATGACCGTCGGCGTCAGCCTGTCGCTCTACGTCGAGTCGCTCGGCAGCTTCTCCGGCGTCGTGCTTCTGCTCGTACACAACGGCGCCTTCGCCGGCGTGCAGGACAGCGACGGCTTCTTCCGCGCCATCCGCGACTCCAGCGACCTCCTGAGCCGCAACGAGCAATTTGCGGCGAACCTGATTGCCGCCTCGATCTTCGCGCCGATCGTCGAGGAGTTCGGCAAGGGGATCGCCGTGCGCTTCCTGCTGCGGCGCGATACGACGCGGGCGCAGGCGTTCGTGCTCGGGGCGGCGGCGGGCGCGGCGTTCGCGTTCCTCGAGACGATGCTCTACGCCGTGCCGACGTCGGCGGCGGGCGGCGCCGGCAGCTGGGGTCCGACGATGCTCATCCGCGCCGGCGGCCTGCACGTCATCGGCACCGCCGTCGTCGGGCTGGCCTGGTGGTACGCGGTCAACGGCGGGCGGCCGCGCCTGGCGTGGCTGCTCTTCGCGCTGGTCGTGCTCAACCACGCCGCCTGGAACGCCTTCGCGACCGTGCTCGATGCCCGCATCTTCGGGCTCGACACCCTCAGCAGCCGCATGGTCGACATCATCGCCTACGCGGTGATCGCCGTCGTCTCCGCCGGCTACATCGTCGCCATCCCGACGATCGCCCGACGGCTGCGGCGCGCCGACGCGGCGCCGGTGAGCCGGGAGCTGGGGGCGCTGGCGCCGTGGCTCGGGGACGGCGGGCTTCCGGCGGCAGGATAGCCGTGCGAGGAGGGCGGACGGTCGAGGCGCAGGCGGTGCGCGGCCGCCCTCGTTGTCTCGCTACACTCGCTGGCGCGAGCGATGCAGCCGCGTGGACCGCGCCTGCACGCGCGTGGCCGGCTGCAGAGACACGAGGACGCGTCCACACGCTCCTCGCGCCGCGCGTCGCCGCACCTGATCGCTGCCGGACGCGCGGCAGCAGCACGCTGGTGCGCGCCGGCGTTCACGACGTGCGCTCGGTGCGCGGCCGGAAAGTGCGTTCGCTCGCCGGGACGTCCTTGAAGAACTGCCGGTTGGCCGCGATGTAGCCCTTCCACTTCGCCGGCACGTCCTCCTCGAAGAAGATCGCCGTCACGGGGCAGACGACCTCGCACGCGGCACAGTCGATGCAGGTGTCAGGGTCGATGTAATACTGCGGGTCCTCCTCGCGCGTGTAGATGCAATCGACGGGGCAGACGTCGACACAGGAGGCGTCCTTCGTGCCGATGCAGGGTTCGGTGATGATGTAGGCCATCGCTCGGACTCCTCTTCACGCCGCTTCAGTCCGCTTCAGTATCGCAGCCACAGCGCGCTCGCACACGCCGCACGTGACGTCCGCGGACGCCGTTGTACCGCTTGCGGCCACGGCGGCCGGTCCCCGGCGGCATTGCCGCCGCCGCCGCCGTGCCGAATACTGGATCCGCCATGGCATCGATCTCCCGCAGCGCGCCGCCGTCCCTTCAGGCCCGCACGCGTTCCGGCGCGACGCCGCTCGTCTGGGGCGCGCCGTTCGCGGCGGTGCTCGCCGGCATCGGCGCCGAGTTCCTGGACTTCCGGGAGCTGCGCCTGCCGTTCCTGCTCGGCGTCGGCCTGGGCGTGCTGGCGACGTCATATGCGCTCTTCGGCACGCGCGCCGGCGGCCGGCGGTTCGCCCTCACCACGCTCATCGGCATGGGGACGTGGGGCGGCGCCGAATCGCTGTACGCGGTGCTGCACGTCGCGCGCGGCGAGGCGTTTCAGGCCCCGCGCTTCGGCCCACAGGCCACGCAGGCGCTGGCGCTGATCGGCGTCCACGCGCTCTTCCTCGGCCTGCCGACGGGCGCCGCGGCGGCGGCGATCGGGCATCTGGCGCGGCTGCGGACGCGCAGCGCTGCCTGCGCTGACCGCGACGAGCCGGCGTGATGCGGTTCGAAGACGGCCCGCAGCTTCCCCTCAGCGCGCGCAAGCGCGTCCTGCTCGCGCTCGGCATGGCGATGTTCGCCGCACAGACGGCCGCCGCGCTGATCGCCGCGCCGCGCATGACCGGCACGGGCGCCACGCACGCGACCTGGCTGCTCGCGCTGTGGGCCGCCTCGATCGCCTGGTCGGCGCTGACGGCGCTGCTCGTCGTGCGGCAAGCCGACCTGCCGGACATCGCGACGGCGTCCTTCGTCGTGACGATCGCGGCCTGCGCGTCGTTCGCGCTCTCGGCGGCCTTCGCCGCGCGCGGTACGAGCGCCGAAGTCAACCTCGTCGACGCGCTCTTCATTGGCGTCACCGGCGGCGGCCTGACGTCGGTCATCGTCTGGGGGCTGGCAATGCTGATCGCGCGCGCCCTGCGGCTGCCGACGACGGAGGACCTCGATGCCGCGCGCTGAGACGCAGGTCGAGATCGACGACACGGACCGCCTGCTGCTGAACAACCTGCAGGGTGGGTTTCCGGTGGCGCATCGCCCCTTCAAAGACGTCGCCGACCGCCTGGGTCTGCGCGAAGACGACGTCATCGCCCGGCTGCAGCGCCTCGTCGACACCGGCGCGCTGAGCCGGTTCGGCACCATCCTCAACGCGCCGCAGCTCGGCGGCGAGCGCACGCTGGCGGCGATGCGCGTGCCCGCCGGACGCTACGACGATGTCGCCGCGTACGTCAACGGCCTCGATGCCGTCTCGCACAACTACGAGCGCACGCACGACTTCAACATGTGGTTCGTCATCTCGTCCGAGGACGAAGCCGAGATCGCGCGCACGATCGCATCGATCGAGCGGGAGACCGGGCTCGAGGTGATCGACCTGCCGACGCTGGAGGAGTACTTCGTCGACATCAGGTTCAGGTTCTAGCGATGGCAACGATCAGCGACGACGAGCGCAGGGTGTTGGCGGCGATCCAGGATGGGCTGCCCCTCGAGCCGGAGCCGTACCGCGTCGTTGGCGAGCGGGTCGGCATGAGCGAAGAGCGCGTGCTGGAGCTGATCCGGCGCATGCTCGCCGAAGGCAAGATCAAGCGCATCGGCGCCGTGCCGGACCACTACGCGCTGGGGATTACGGCGAACGGCATGTCGGTCTGGGACGTCCCCGACGACATCGCGAGCGAGGTCGGCCGGCGGCTCGGCGCGCGCGACGAGATCACGCACTGCTACCGGCGTCCCCGGCAGCCGGGCTGGCGGTACAACATCTTCGGCATGGTGCACGACCGCTCGCGCCACGAGGTCGTCGCCACCGTCGAGCGCATCGGCCGCGAGCTCGGCATCGCGCAGTACCCGCACGACGTGCTGTTCTCGACGCGGCTGCTCAAGAAGCGCGGCACCCGCGTCCGCGCCTAGACTGCGGTGGTCCATCGGGGCGGTAGCGGCGATGGAACTCCGCGGGCCTTCGCCGCCTGCGGCGTCCGTCGCGGGGCGCAGCACCTGCCGTCAGGCGCCGACCGCCGCGACGATCTTCGCCGCGTGCTGGATGTGGTCTTCGTCGTGGACGCGCTGGAACGCCGCCCATTCGCGGCAGTTCAGCTCGCCGAAGAAGGGATGCGCCGCCGTCAGCGTCACGTTGGCTTCGGCCGGCAGCGCGGCGATGATCGTGGTCAGCCGCGCATTCGTCTCCCGCAGCCGCTCGAGCAGCGATCCGTAGGACGCCTGTCCGTCGTTCGACGACATACCTGCGCGCGCCATGGCGGCGGCCGATTCTCCACGCGACAGCCGCTCGATCGTCAGTCCGACGCCATGCTCCGCAGAGACGACGTGCCGCGCCAGTTCGCGCATCGACCACTCGCCCGGCGCCGGCGCGCGCAGCGCCGCATCGCCGTCGCAGGCGGCGAATGCATCGAGCAGCCGGCGCTGACTGTCAGCGACGAGCGCGGCGAGCGCTTCCGGCGGCTTCGCGGCCTGATGGCGGATGTAGGAGAGAACGCGCGCGGCGACGTCTTCGCTGACCATGCGCGGATTGTAGGCGCGGCCCGTCAGCCCGTCAACGGACAGCCCCGCGCCGCGGCGCCGGCCGTCGCGCCGGTACGGGCGAGTGCGCGCGGCTACTTGCGGAAGTATGGCTTCAGCATGTCGTACGCCCAGCAGAGGATCGCACCCATCATGAACAACCAGAACAGATTGCCGAGCAGCTCCATGAGGCCCATCGGGGACGCTTCCTTCCTGACGATCTCCGACGGCGGGGTATGCATTGAGCGTACAACGCATGCGCGCTGCCGTATAGATGCGCGGGCGATGTTTCGCTCCAACTTGACGATGCGGCGTCAAGCACCGTCGTCGGGCATCAGCCGCCGACGCCGACCTCAACCACCGCCGTATCGCGCCGTCCCGCGCGCTCGGCTCGTCCACGTCAACACACCATGCCCTGCCGGCGGCGGTTGCACGCGCCCGCACGCTCACGGATGATGAGGGATCCCACTCCCGGCAAGCGAGGCGCCATGACGACGACCGACCGACGCATCCAACGCAGCGAGGACACCGCCGGCGTCGTCGGGCCGGAGCGGCTCGCCGGGCAGGGGCTCGACGAGCATCAGCACGAGTCGGGCGACCGCGCCATACGCATCCTCCTCAGCGACCCCGTCGTCGGGCCGCAGACGGACCTCGTGATCACCTGCCGCGACGGCGCCTACGAGGTGTGGGCGGCGCGCGGCATGGTGCGCTTCGTGCGCCGCTACGCCGAACACGGCCGCGGCCCCGCATACAGCGTGATCGAGCAGATCGGCGAGAACCCGATCGCACGCCAGGACCCGCGGGCGCTGGCGACGATCGACGATGAAGTGGCGGCGTCGCGGGCGTCCGGCTTCCCCGCAGAAGAGCCGAGCCTCGCGTACGTCGATCCGGCGTACCTGACGTACCCGCTGGCGTACGAGCGGATCGCGCAGCTGTTCGACAGCCCGAACGCACCCGACCTCGTCGTCAACCCGAAGGCCTACCTCTTCGGCGCCCAGCCCGGCCAGCACGGCGCGCTCGACGTCGTCCAGTCCCGCTCACCGCTGATCTTCGCCGGCCCCGGCATCGCACGCGGCGTCACGACCGACGCGCTCTCGCGCCAGATCGACATCGCGCCGACGATCGCCAAGCGCTGCGGCTTTCCGCTGATCGACGGCGCCGACGAGACGGGGCGCACATCGGGCGAGCGCGGCGTTGCGCCGGACGTCTACCTGAAGCGCCAGGACGGCCGCCCGCTCGACGCGATCATCGAAGCCGGCGCGCAGCCGGCGGAGCGCGCCTACATCTTCCTGCTCGATGGCCTCAGCAACGCCGACCTCACGCACCGCCTGGGGACGGACGCCGACGGCATCCCCAACCTGCGCCGTCTGGTCCGCGAAGGCGCGATGTTCGAGTACGGCTCCTTCACCAACTTCCCCAGCATCACCTGGCCGAGCCACAACGCCATCGGCACCGGCGCTTGGGGCGGCCACCACGACATCGTCAACCCGACGTACTATCTACGTCCGACGCGCGAGCTGGTGACGCCGCAGGGCCAACAGTTCGAGACGGCGCGCTTCCTCGGCGACGGCGTCGAGACGCTGTACGAGGCGTTCCACCGCGTCTTCGGCGACTGGCACGGGCACGACGGCGCCTTCACCGCATCGATCCACGAACCCTGCACGCGCGGCGCCGACCACGCGACGCTCGAGCGCGCCGTCATCGGCGACCGCGACCGCCTGCGCGACCTGACGGCACAGCACGCCGGCGACAGCGACCCGAAGTGGCAGCAGGACGGACAGCGCGGCGCCTACGCCGAGTCCGTGATCGAGACGCGCGGCCTCGCGCAGGTGCTGCTGCTCTACACCGACGCATCGCACCCGCCGCCGAAGTTCATGTTTCACGAGATGCCGCTCACCGACGGCGTCGGCCACGACTACGGCCCGCACTCGGACGGCGTGCGCGCCGCGCTCGATGAGACGGATCGGCGCATCGGCCACATCCTGCGCATGCTCGAGGAGCAGGGGCTGTACGACGGCACGCTGTTCGTCATCACGACCGACCACGGCATGGCGGCGACCGACGCCGCGGTGAAGGCCGATCAGACACGGGCGGTCATCGTCGCCGGCATGAAGGCGGTGGCATGCCCGCCCTTCGTCTATCTGCTCGACATGGCGGTGACCGTCACCGCGCACCCGGACGGACGCACGGCGATGGTCGAGGTGTTGGCGAACGACGCCGACGCATCGGGCCAGCGGCCGCCGGTGGCGGGCGCCGCAGTGACGCTTTCGGGGCACGATGCGGAGGTGCTGGCGCGGGCGACGACCTCGCCCGGCGGGACGTGCGGGCTGCCGCTGCCGGTGAGCATCGAGCCGGCGGAGCTCGTCGTCACGGTGCATCACGAGGACTACAATCGGCGCCACCTGCGCCTCGACGGCTCGCCCGTGCAGGAGGACCTGCGGGACGCGCTGTACGGCGGCCGGTAGGGCAGCGACAGCCGCAGCGCAGAACCGCCACACGCCGCGCTGCCGGCGGCGACGCGTGGGCGCGAGCGCGCCCCGACGGACGACGGATTCCACCTGCGCCGTCTCTTGTCCGCGCGCCGGCCGGCCGATACTTCCCGGAGGTGCACGCCATGCGAAAGCTCTTCGGTACATCGACGCCCGCCGGCCCTCGCCCGGCGCCCACCCAGCCGACCGGACGCGACCTGCTCATCGAACGCGAGCTGTACGCGCGCTGGTACATGGATCTGCGGCTCGACGAAGAGGCGGAGCGCGCCCGCCGCTACGAGCGTCCGCTCTCCCTCCTCCTCGCCGGCCCGGCGCTGCTGGCCGACGAGACGCCGACGCCCGATTCGCTCCAGGCGGCCGCCTCGGCGGCCCGCACGGCCGCGCGCGCGATGGACCTCGTCGGCTGGGTCGACTCGGCGACGATCCTCATGGTGCTGCCGGAGACGACCACCGATGAGGCGCGCGCCGCCGCCTCGCGCCTGCGCAGCGAGATGTGGCTGCGCAGCCGCAGCTTCGGCGGCCAGAAGTGGGAGATCCGGCTGGCGACCGGCACGTCGAGCGGCGCCAGCGGCGGCGAGCGGATCGCCGAGCTGCTGTCACAGCGGGGGTCGTTCGAGCTCGCGGCCTAGCGCCGCACGCGGCTGCCGGCGTTCTCGGCTCTGAGGCGCACAGGGACGTCACGCCACCGGCCGTGCGGGGACCGAACGCTCGCCGCCCTCACCGCCCCGTTCGGCCGTCGAGCATCGCGATCGGCGGCGGCGCGAGGTCGTGGCCCCGCGTGCAGCAGCGGAGAGCGGCCGCGCGAGGGGCGTCATGGCGGGCGCCAGCCTCCGGCAGGCGCGCCGTCGTCCACACTTCGTGCACGATCGCCCACGATCGCCCGACTCGTGACGCATCCATCGGTGTATCCTGCACGCATGGATGCGCCGCGCTGGCACGGACGTCCGCTCCGGGCCGAGATCGACCTTGATGCGCTCGCCCACAACGTCCGCACCCTCAGCGCGCTCGCCGCGCCCGCCCGTCTCTGCGCGGTGATCAAGGCGAACGCCTACGGCCACGGCGCCGTCGCCGTCGCCGCCACCGCGCTCGATGCCGGCGCCTCAAGCCTCGGCGTCGTCTGCGTCGACGAGGGCGAGGAGCTGCGACGCGCCGGCATCGAAGCGCCGGTCCTCGTCCTCGGCTTCTCGCCGGCGTCCGAAGCCGAGAAGGTCGTCGACCTGCGCCTGACGCCCACCGTCTGCTCGATGCAGACCGCGCTCGCCCTCTCGCGCTTCGCCAGCGAGCGCGGCATCGTCCAGAAGGTGCACGTCGAGCTCGAGAGCGGCCTCAACCGCTACGGCCTGCCGCTCGAAGCGCTCGTCGCCTTCGCCGAGAGCCTGCGCGCGCTCCCGGGCATCGCGGTCGAGGGCGTGTACACGCACTTCGCGGCCGCCGAGGAAGGCGACCAGAGCTTCACCCACGCCCAGCAGGCGCTGCTCGTCGAGGCGGCGCGCCGCCTGCCGTGGGTGCCCGTGCGTCACAGCTCGCCGACGGCGGGCCTCCTCACCGCGCCCGGGATGGCGCTCGATATGGTGCGCACCGGCATCGGCCTCTACGGCTACCACCCGGCGCCGGGCTGCGGCGTCGACGTCGACCTGCGGCCGGTGCTCGCGCTGAAGTCGCGCGTGGCGCGCGTCGTCGAACTGGCCGCCGGCGAGACCGTCGGCTACGGCCGCGCCTGGCGGGCGAGCGGTGCGGCGAAGGTGGCGCTCGTCATGTGCGGGTACGCCGACGGCTATCGGCGGGCGCTCTCCGGCCGCGCCGACGTGCTCGTGCGCGGCTGCCGGGCGCCGCTCATCGGCCGCGTGGCGATGGACATGTGCATGGCCGACGTCTCCGGCGTGCCCGGCGTTGCCCCGGATGATGAAGTCGTTATCATGGGAAGGCAGGGCGACGAGCGGGTCGACGCCGACGAGCTGGCGGCGCTCTCGGGCACCATCTCGTGGGAGATCCTCGCCGGCATCAGCGCCCGCGTCCCGCGGCTCTACCTGCGCGCTGGCGCCGTCGTCGCCGAGACGACGCTGAACGAGCGGCTGGCGTGGCCGCCGCTGGCGGCGCCGGTCTCCGCCTGAGCGCTCGCCGACCGACACGACGGAAGAGGCCCGAAGGCATGGCAGACGCACCGAACGTCTTCACCTATCCCCGCAACGAACCCGGCACGACCGGCCATCTCGACCTCGTCGAGCCGCTGCGCGAGCTACCGGATCGGCTGCGCGCCGAGCTCCGCGGCGTCAGCGAGGACGTCGCCAGCCATCGGCCGGCGCCGGACGCCTGGTGCATCCGCGAGATCGTCGGCCACCTGGCGGACGCCGCGGCGGAGTACCACAAGCGGCTCTACATGATGTCGACCCAGACGGACCCCGTCCTGCCCGCCTACGACCAGGACGCCTACGCCCGCGACCACGGCTACATGAAGCGCCCGCTTCGCGAGATGCTCGACGAGCTGGCGGCGCACCGCGCGAAGACCGTCTTCCTGCTGACGACGCTCGTCAACTGGAACTGGGCGCGCACCGGCCAGCACGTCGAGCGCGGCCGCACGAGCATCCGCCAGATGGTGGAGCACATGGTGCAGCACGAGGGCGAGCACCTCGCCGACATCCGCGCCCTGCGCCGCCCGGAGTAAACACCGCTCTCCATCGCGCCCGTCCCGGCGGACGCGTACATCGGCAGCGGCGCGGCAACGTGCTCTACACGTCCATGCCCCGCGATATCCCAATCGGCAACGGCCAGCTGCTGGTCAACTTCGACAGCCGGTAGCACCTCCGCGACATCGTCCAGGTGAACCCGTACGACAACAGCCCGCTCTCCGCCTCGCCGCTGACCTGGAGCCACGCCGAGCTGGTGCGCACCGTCCTGCAGCACACGCACAAGCGCTCGACGTTCCACACCTGCCCGACCTGCGGCCAACCCCTGCCCGAGCAGACGTCCGGCGGATCCGTCTGAAGTCGGATCGGTCGCACGATTCGACGGCCGGGAGGGGTGAGACGTCGGACGTGAGGCGCGGGGAGCGAGCGGCGCGCGCGAGGACGAGATGCCACGTCTGACGTGGGACCGGCCGCACCGCGCTGGCGCGCCCGTCGCGCGCGTTGCTGGCGTCAGAGCAGCGTCGCGACGCGGCGGGCGATGGCGAGGCTCGCCGTCATGCCGGGAGATTCGATGCCGCCCAGGTGGACGTAGCTCCGGTCGTGCCAGATCAGGAAGTCGGCGATCGGGCCGCCGGGCCGCTGCAGCTTCGGACGGTAGCCGACCTGGCCGGGGGCGATGTCGTCGGTCTCGAGCGCCGGCAAGTAGCGCTGCGCGGCGGCGAGGAAGTCAGCCCGCCGCAGGTCATCGGCGCGATAGTCGAGCGGCGCGCCGTCGTCCAGCCATTCGGTGTCCGGGCCGAGGTGCACGAGGCCGCCGACATCGATCGTGACGTGGACGCCGAGCCCACCCTTCGCGTGCTCCGGCACCGGGTAGACGAGATGGCGGAGCGCGCGCGCCTTCCGCGTGTCGACGATGTCGTAGTAGCGGCCCTTGTTCACGGTCTGGCGCAGCGGCGGCACGCCTTCGCCTCCATCGAGCGGGTAGCCGAGCATCGCCGCCACGTCCGGGGCGCGGAGGCCGGCGCTGTTCAGCACGGCCTGCGCCTCGACGGCCGTCTCGCGTCCGTCCGGCCCGCGCATCCGCACGGCGAATCCGGCGCCCTCCGGCAGCCGGTCGACCGCCGTGACCTCGTGCTTGAGCGCGAGCCAGCCGCCGCGCGCCTCGATCTCGCGCGCGAACGATGCCATCAGCTGCGTCTGGTCGATGACGCCCGTGCTGGCGGAGTAGAGCGCGGCGACGCAGCGCACGCTCGGCTCGAGCTCCCGCAGCTCGCCGCGGTCCTCAATGAGGCGCATGCCGGGGACGCCGTTGGCGTCGGCCTGGCGGCGCACTTCAGCGAGCGACGCGCGGTCGTCGTCGTCGACGGCGATGATCAGCTTGCCGAGCCGCACCGAGGGCACGCCGTGCGCATCGGCCCAGGCGTAGAGCAGCGGGTTGCCTTCGAGGCACAGCGTGTGCTTGAGGGAGCCCGTTGGATAGTAGATACCGGCATGGATGACACCACTGTTGTGCGAGCTGGTCTCCAGCCCGAAGCGCTCGCGCCGTTCGATGACGGCGAGCTGCCGCGTGCGCGACAGCTCGACGGCGCAGGCGAGGCCGACGACACCGCCGCCGACGATCGCGATATCGAGCTCCGGGCTGGCGCTCACGGGCCGGGAGTGCAGTGCAGCCGACCCGTGACGTCGGCGACGGACAGCTGACGGGATGCCGTCTCGATCGCGAGCTCGCCGGGCATCGCGACCGGCGGACGCCAAGCGCCCGGGGTGGCGCGGCGTCCGTCGAGGAACAGTCTGACCGCGAACGTCGCCGTCCGTTTCTTGCCGTCCACAAACGCCTGATTGCCGGTGATGCCGTGAACCAGCGCGGCAGCCTGTTCCATGTCTGTTCGATCGATCTCTTCACCGAACATCGTCCGGAACACTCGTCCGCACGACGCGAAACGGCGGTCGGCGTGCTCACCACGAGCACCACCGCCCGCCCTCAAGGCTTGCCGCGCGCGGATCGCGCCCTCGAGCGCGGCGAGCCTTCCTACTTCCTCGCCATCTCCTTCAGCCAACCCTGCGTGTCCCGTGCGAGCTCCTTCGCGACGCGAGCGGTGCTTTGGAAGTCACAGTCCGCCATGGGGTTGCTCGCCTTCGCCGCGCGCGGATTTCCGGTGTGTCGCGGCGAGAGCGTGCTCCGCGCTGGTTGCCTGGGGGCGAAACCATGATCACGCTCCATCCACGCAGATCACAGGCCGCCATCATAGAATGATCGGCGCAAAATCTCCAGCGCCGGAGACGCGCCGCCGCCGGATCCAACGACGCATTTGGATGATCACCGAGGACGTGTCAGCCGACGACACCCTGTCAGCCCGTGTCGCGTCAGATGCCTTTGCGCGCTACGCTGCACGCATGCCGAAGACCGAATCGTTCGACGTGACGACCGGCGTCGACCTCCAGGAGGTCGACAACGCCGTCAACCAGGCGAAGAAGGAGATCGCGCAACGCTACGACTTCAAGGGACAGAAGGCGGAGATCGAGTACGACCGCCCGCACGCGAAGCTGCGCCTGACGGCATCGGATGAGTTCTACCTCAACGCGCTCTGGAACGTCCTCCGTGAGCGGATGATCAGCCGCAAGGTTCCCGTCAAGAACCTCCACCGCGAGAAGGTCGAGCCGGCCTCCGGTGGCAGCCTGCGCCAGGAGGTGCAGCTGACGCAGGGCATCTCGCCGGAGACCGCACGGGCGATCGTCAAGCTGATCAAGGACCAGAAGTTCAAGAAAGTGCAGTCGCAGATCCAGGGCGATGCCGTGCGCGTCTCGGCGCCTTCGCGCGACGAGCTGCAAGAGGTGATCGCGTTGCTGCGTCAGCAGGACTACGACGTCGAGCTCCAGTTCGGGAATTATCGGTAGGCTCGCGGTTACCCCTCGCCCGGCCCGCGCACTGAGGTGGAGACGCGGGATCGCATGGCAGCGCGCGGCGACGCATCGTGAAATTGCACGAGATCATCAATCTCGCACTGCGGTAGAGACGCGAGATCGCGTGGCAACTCAGTGCCACGGCCTGCGCGATCGACGTGACGCGACAACGTCCCGGTACCGCGCCGCGGCGGACGGCCGCAGCTCAGGCGCCGCTTTCGTCCTCGCGTTGCTTCCGCAGGAAATTCTCGAGGTCGGCGATGATCGCGCCGGTCGGCGGAAACTCCGGCGCCGGCGCCCGCTGCTGCTCGCCGCGCTCGTCGTAGCGCTCTTCGAGGACGCGGATCTGCTCCTGGATCTCGGCGTTCTCGCGCACCGCCCGCGATACCTGCTCGGTGAACTCTCCTGCCACGGCGCGCATCTCCTCCAGGTTGAGCCCGAGCGTCAGCGCGTCGTCGAGCGCATCGAGCAGGCCGAGCGCGGTCTTCGGGTTGGGCGTCGCGCCGAGGTAGTACGGCGACGAGCCCCAGAGGCTCACGGCCGGCATCTCCGCCTTGCGGCAGGCGTCGTGGAGGACGCCGACGATGCCCGTCGGGCCCTCGTAGCTGCTGCGGGTGATCTGGCGCGCGGCGAACTTCTGTTGCACTGCGTCGTCTGTGGCGAAGCCCGTGAGCGGCACCGGCCGCGTGTGGACGGCATCGGTGACGAGCGCGCCGAGCGTGACGATGCGGCGGGCGCCGAGTGAGCGCGCCAGCTCGATCACCTCGCCGCAGAACGTGCGCCACTTGAGGTTCGGCTCGGGCGCCGGCATCAGGATCGCATCGGCGACGGGGTCGGCGTTCTTGCGCCAGTAGAACTCGATGCGCGGCCAGCGCACCTCGCGGCTCTGGCCGTCGACGATGCGCACCGTCGGGCGCGTGTCCGTGAAACTGAAGTACTCTTCCGGGTCGAGGCGCGCGAACGCCTTCGCGTGCCACGTGTCGATCAGGTAGCGCACGGCCGTCGTCGCCGCCTGGCCGGCGTCGTTCCACCCCTCGAACGCCGCGATCAGGTTCGGCGCGTCGAGGTCCGGTGCGCGGTCGATCTCCATGCGTTCAGCCTAGAACGCTCTCGGCGCGCTGTCCACCGCGCGGCGCCCTGACGCGCATCGCTGCACGCGGCGACGCGCGGCGCGGTCCCGGAGGCCTGCGCGGTCGCGTCTACTCGCCCGTCGCGAATTTGCCGGGCGTGTAACCGCCGGCCGGGCGCGGCTGCCGCGCGCGCCGCGGCCGCGGCGGACGCCTCAGCGTGGCGGCAGTGTTGCCGCGCATCCACTCCGGCAGGAACTTCTGGTAGCGGTCATTCGCGGGAGCCGACGCCGGCTGGGCCGGGCGAGCGCCATCGCGGGCGGGACCACGCCGCTTGCGTCGGTTGGATTTCTGGGACATTGCACCTCGTGCTGGACGGCGCGACGCCAGAGGCGCGGCCGCGCTACCTACACTATCGGCCTGAAAGGCATACGCAAGAGAGGGGAGAATCTTGCGGGACAACGGGATTCTGCCGTACCTGCTTACACTCTAGACGTACGCACGCATCAATGTAAAGCCTTCCGGGCACGAATTCGTTGCGAGAGGATGAAGCCTCGGCGGCCCCAGCCGCGCACTTGGACCGCGCAGCCCGAGCAAGACGCGGGCGAGCGAAGGTCGGCCGGCGCCGTTCGATCCTCGAACCGGCGCCGCACTGGTGCGGCCCGGTGTTCCTTACGACCGAGTCCGATCCGAACCCGCGCTTTTCAGGATCGAGGCGACCACCTCGCGCATCGCCGCCCGCGCGCGCGTCCGCATGCGCCGCCACGGGGGAGGCGGTACGCTGGCGATGATGAGCACCGATGTCCAACGGCGGCTGGCGCAGGAGATCGAGCGCATGGCGCCCGCGCATCGGCTCCAACGCGACCCCGAGTATCGCGCGCTGCGCAAGCTCGCCAGTCGCAACCGGAAGGCGCCGCCCCGAAACCCGACGCAGGCGCTCCAGCACGTCGTCGACGTGGCGCGCGAGATGACGCACGCGACCTACAGCGCGCTCGCCGTCACCGACGACGAGGACTACGTCGAGGGCTTCGTCGTCAGCGGCTTCGACGACGCGGCGCTGCGGGCGCTCAAGGTGCCGCCGCAGGGGCATGGCCCGCTCGGCAGCATGCGTCAGGACGGGCTGGCGGTGCGCCTCGACGACGTCTCGCAGCACGCGAAGGCCTTCGGCTTCCCGCCCAGGCACCCGGAGATGCGCGCGCTGCTCGGCCTGCCGATCTTCTGCCGGGGCGATGTGCGCGGTGCGCTCTACGTCACCGACCGTCGCGACGGCCGGCCCTTCGATGACCGCGACCAACTCGCGCTCGGCGTCCTCGCGCGGCACGCCGGCCTGATCATCGAAGCGTCCTGGTACTGATGCGCCTCGCGACCTACATCGAGCGGGGCGAGACGCAACCGGGCGCGCCGGCGCCGGCGTCGCAGCACGTCGGCCTGATCGTCGACGGCGACGTGGTCGACATCGCCGCCGCCGCCCGCGCGCTCGACCTCGGCGACCTGCCCGGCGACATGCTGGCGTTCATCGCCGAGGGCGATCGCGCGCTCGCCAGCGCCCGCGAAGTCGCACGCCGCTTCCCCGAGCTACTGGCAGCAACCTCCGACCTCCAACCTCCACCGCCGCCGGCGATCCGCCCGCTGGCGTCGGTCCGCCTCATCGCGCCCATCCCGGCTCCGCGCCGGAACGTCGTCTGCGTCGGGCTGAATTACGCCGAGCATGTCGCCGAGTCACAGTCCGTCGCAGGCGCGGCGCTGCCCGAATACCCCGTCTTCTTCTCGAAGCCGCCTTCGTGCGTCATCGGCCCTGACGACGTCATCCCGTGGCACCCGCACGTCAGTACGGCGATCGACTGGGAGGTCGAGCTGGCAGTGGTGATCGGCCGCGGCGGCCGCGACATCACCGAGGAGCAGGCGCTCGAGCACGTCTTCGGCTACACGGTGGCCAACGACGTGACGGCGCGCGACCTGCAGGCGCGCCACGGCCAGTGGTACAAGGGCAAGGGCCTCGACGGCTTCTGCCCGCTCGGCCCGCTGATCGTCACCGCCGACGAGATCCCCGACCCGCAGCGGCTCGATCTGTGCCTGCGCGTGAACGGCATCGAGAAGCAGCGCTCGAACACGCGCTTCCACATCTTCCCGGTAGCCCGGCTGATCGCCGCATGGTCGGCCGGCATGACGCTGACTCCCGGCGACGTCCTGCTCACCGGCACGCCATCCGGCACCGGCATCGGCCGCACGCCGCCGGAGTTCCTGCGCCCCGGCGACGTCGTCGAGGCGGAGGTCTCCGGCATCGGCGTCCTGCGGAACGTCGCCGGCGGTGCGGCCGCGTGACGGCCGCGCCAGCCCCGGGTGTGGAGGGGTGGCCGGATCTGCGCCATCTGCGGTCCCCCGTCGACTCGCCCGCCGCCCTCCGCCCTCCGACACCCTCCATCTGTGCGAATCTGCGGCACACACGGTGCATCTGCCGTTCCCCAGATCCGTGGCGTCTATAGTGAGCCCATGACGACGATCGGCACGGTCCGCGAGATCAAGAACGAAGAGTTTCGCGTCGGCTTGACGCCGGAAGGCGTACACGCGCTCGCCGACGCCGGACATCGCGTGCTCGTCGAGACGCGCGCCGGCGCCGGCATCGGCTGCGACGATGCCGCCTACCGCGCCGCCGGCGCCACAATCGCCGATGCGGCGACGGTCTGGGGGACGAGCGACCTGCTGGTGAAGGTCAAGGAGCCGCTCGACGAGGAGTGCGCCCTCCTGCGCGATCACCAGACGCTGTTCACCTACCTCCACCTTGCCGCTCTGCCGGCGCTCACGCACGCGCTCATCGCATCGAAGGTGACCGCCATCGCCTACGAGACGGTGCAGCTGCCGGACGGCTCGTTGCCCCTGCTCATCCCGATGAGCCAGATCGCCGGCCGCATGGCGACGGAAGTCGGCGCCCAGTGGCTGCGCAAGCCCGGGCCCGGCCGCGGCAAGCTGCTCTCCGGCATCCCCGGCGCCAGCCCGGCGCACGTCGTCGTGCTGGGCGCCGGCATCGTCGCCGAGAATGCGATCGAGACGGCGGTGAACCTCGGCGCGCGCGTCTCGGTGTTCGATACGCGGCTGGAGAAGCTCCGCCTGGTGCAGCAGCGCTGGGGCGGCCGCGCGACGACGCTGATGTCGAGCCCGCTGGCGATCGGCAACGTCCTCCGCGACGCCGATATCCTGGTCTGCGCCGTCCTCGTGCCGGGCGCTTCGGCGCCCAGGCTCGTCACGCGCGAGATGGTGCGCGGCATGGGCGCCGGCGCCGTCATCGTCGACGTCTCGATCGACCAGGGCGGCACCTGCGAGACGTCGCGCCCAACGACCCACGATGACCCGGTGTACGTCGAGGAGGGCGTCGTACACTACTGCGTCGCCAACATGCCGGGCGCTGTGCCGCAGACGTCGACGGCGGCGCTGTCGGCGGCGACGCTGCCGTACATCCTCGAGCTCGCGCGGTACGGCACGCGCGCCGCCCTCGAACGCGACCCGGCGCTGGCGCAGGGCGTGCTGGTCAGCGAAGGCAACGTCACGTATGAGGCGCTGGCGTCCTCGCTCGAGTTGCCGTACGTGCCGCTGTCGGCGGCGCTGCCCCCGGCGGCAAGGTAGGCGTCGGCGCGTCGGTCCAGCCGGCGAGGCAGCGAGGCCGCCCGCGGGCGCGCGTCGCCGTACCGGCCAGCAGCCCGAATGGTGTATAACTAACGGCGGCGAGGTGAAGCCGGATTCTGTCCTCACAGTTCAGGTGTTCTCCGCGCCCGGGCCGGCACCGGGGAAGTGTCGGAACTGGCAGACGAGCGTGACTTAGGATCACGTGCCGCAAGGCGTAGGAGTTCGAATCTCCTCTTCCCCACCAGCACGCCGGGTTGGCGCGGGACGCCCGGAGGGCAGCCGAAACGCCGCCGCGCGAGACCCCGACAGGTACAGAGGGAGCCGGACGACACGATGGTCGTCGGCGTTGATTCGGACGGCGAGACGCGCGGCCCTCGCCGGGTCCGATGGAGGTGAGATGGGCACGCTACTCCAGGTGCACGACCTGAAGACACAGTTCTTCACCGAGGACGGCATCGTCCACGCGGTTGACGGCGTCTCCTACGACGTCGAAGAGGGGGAGACCCTCGGCCTCGTCGGCGAATCCGGCTGCGGCAAGAGCGTCAGCGCGCTCTCCATCCTGCGCCTCATCCCCAACCCGCCCGGCAAGATCGTCGGCGGCGAGATCATCTTCGAGGGCGAGGACCTGCTCAAGCTCGACGAAGACGAGATCCGCCACGTCCGCGGCAACCGCATCGCCATGGTCTTCCAGGAGCCGATGACCTCGCTGAACCCCGTGCTGACGATCGGCCGGCAGCTGACCGAGGCGCTCGAACTCCACCTGAAGATGGACCACGGCGCCGCGAACCGCCGCGCGGCGGAGCTGCTGGAGATGGTCGGCATCCCGGAGGCGGCGAACCGCCTCGGCGACTACCCGCACCAGTTCTCCGGCGGCATGCGCCAGCGCGTGATGATCGCCATGGCGCTCTCCTGCAACCCCAAGCTGCTCCTCGCCGACGAGCCCACGACCGCCCTCGACGTCACGATCCAGGCGCAGATCCTCGAGATCATGGCGCGCCTGAGCCGCGAGCTGGGGACCGCCGTCGTCATCATCACCCATAACCTCGGCGTCGTCGCGCGCTACGCCGACCGCGTCAACGTCATGTACGCCGGCAAGATCGTCGAGACGGCGAGCGCCCGCGAGCTGTACGCGAACCCGCGCCACCCGTACACGATCGGCCTGCTGAAGTCGGTGCCCCGTCTCGACCAGGGGCGCAAGGACCGGCTGGTGCCGATCGAGGGCGCGCCGCCGGACCTCGTCAACCCGCCGCAGGGCTGCAACTTCTCGCCCCGCTGCGCCTACAAGATCGACAAATGCCTGGTCGAAGAGCCGCCGCTGATGTCGGCCGGCGACCACCACCGGTCCGCCTGCTGGGTGATGCCGACGACGGAGACGCCGCCCGGCGACAGCCTGACGAACGGGGCGCCCGTGCCCGCCTCGCCGCTCAACCCGGACGCGCCCGCGATGAAGGAAGGATCGGTGAGCTGATGACGACCGAGACGGCGCCGATGCGCGAGGTGCAGAGCGCCTCCGACATTCTCGTCAACGTCCAGAACCTGAAGATGTACTTCCCCGTCACCGCCGGGCTGATCATCCAGCGCAAGATCGCCGACGTGAAAGCGGTCGATGGGGTCAGCTTCAGCGTCAAGAAGGGCGAGACGCTGGGGCTCGTCGGCGAGTCCGGCTGCGGCAAGTCGACGACGGGCCGCGCGATGCTGCAGCTCTACAAGCCGACGGCCGGCAGCGTCAACTTCGAAGGGACGGAGCTGACGAAGATCACCGGCGGCGCGCTGCGCCACATGCGCCGCAAGATGCAGATGATCTTCCAGGATCCCTACGCGTCGCTGAACCCGCGCATGTCGATCGGCTCGATCATCGGCGAGCCGCTCGCCATCCACGGACTGGCGAAGGGGAACCGCGCCCGCAAGGAGCGCATCCAGGACCTGATGCGCGTCGTCGGCCTCAATCCCTACTACGCGAACCGCTACCCGCACGAGTTCTCCGGCGGCCAGCGCCAGCGCATCGGCATCGCCCGCGCGCTCGCCGTCGAGCCGGACTTCATCGTCGCCGATGAGCCGGTGTCCGCGCTCGACGTCTCGATCCAGGCGCAGATCATCAACCTGCTCGAAGACCTGCAGCAGCAGTTCGGGCTGACCTACCTGTTCATCGCCCACGACCTCTCCGTCGTGCGGCACATCAGCGACCGCGTCGGCGTCATGTACCTGGGCAAGATGATGGAGCTGGCCGACCGCAACGAGCTCTACGAGAACGCGCTCCATCCCTACACCAAGGCGCTGCTCTCCGCCGTGCCGGTGCCCGACCCGCGCGTCGAGAAGCAGCGCGAGCGCATCATCCTGACCGGCGACGTGCCGAGCCCGCTGCGCCCGCCCTCCGGCTGCGTCTTCCACACCCGCTGCCCTATCGCGATCGAGGAGTGCCGGCAGGTGATCCCGGAGTGGCGCGACGTCGGCGGCGGCCACATGGTCGCCTGCCACCGGGTGTAGCGCGGCGGGCCGATGGCCAGTGCTCCGGGCAAGCCGGCCGGTTGGGCCGGGGCCCGTGCGCCCGCGCCCGGCGAGCGCCGCAGAGACGCCGGTTCAGCCCCCGTCGTCGCCATGACGCCGCTTCCCTGCACCGCCGACCTTCGCCATCGCTGCTGCAGTGCCTCGCCCGCCGTCATCGGCGGACGACGCCGGAACGAATCGCCCTGTCGGGGCGTCCAGAATGCATGAAAGTCGGCGATGCAGCCCCTCTTCGCCCCGGCGTGCCGGCGCTGGCGCTCGCCTTCGCCTTGCTGGCGGCCGCCTGCGGAAGCGGCGGTTCGCGCATCTCGCGCGACTGCGTCAACCCCCGCTCCGCCGCGACGGCGGCCTGCGTCGTGCTCATGCCGAGCGCGACCGCGGATGGGTCGCCGGGCGCAGGTCCTTCGCCGACGGCAACGTCGACGGCGACGCCGCTCGCGGTCATCATCCAGTGCGTCCCGGGGTACGTGCAGGGCGGCGAGCGCTGCGTGCCCGACGGCACCGGCACGCCGGCGCGCCCGACCGCGTCGCCGCAGCCCGGCGCGATGCAGACGCCGACGCCCGGCGGCGGGAGCGGCATCGAGGGGCAGGTGCTCGTCGGGCCGACGTGCCCCGTCGAACGCGCCGACAGCCCGTGCGCCGACCGCCCCGCGCAGCTCTACGTCTGGGCGATCGCGCAGCCGACGCCGGCGGGGGGAGCCATCGCCGCGTCGGTGCGCAGCGACGCCGACGGGCGCTTCCGGCTGGCGCTGCCGCCCGGCACATACACGCTGGACGGCGGCGCCTGCCCGCCCGGGACGACATGCGCCGGCGGCTTTCCGCGGGTGACGCGCCTGACCGTCGTCGTCACAGGCGGCGCGTTCACGGAGGTGAGGCTGCGCGGCGACACCGGCATCCGCTAACCGTGCATTGACTGTGGAAGCGACCGCCCGGCCTCTCCCGCGCGCGGGCGTCCGTCGCCGTCAGCCTCGCTGCCGAACGGAGCCGGTACAGGCGCACGTGCGGCAGTGGCGGACAACCGATTACGGCGTCACGTTGAGGATCATCGTCAGGCCGCCGCCGCCCGCTTCCTCGCGATTGTCGTTCTTCGTGTGATGGTTGATGTGGCAGTGCAGCAGCCACTGGCCCGGCTGAAGCGCCGTCCAGATCACGTCATAGCGCTCGCCCGGTCCGACGAGCACGGTGTCCTTCTTGATCTGGGCCGCCGGCGGCACCGGGTTGCCGTCGGTCGCGACGATCTGGAATGGGCCGCCGTGGATGTGCATCGGGTGGATCATGGCGCTGCTGGAGCCGATAAAGCGGACGAGGAGTCGCTGGCCGACGCGGAGGTTGACGGTCTGGGTCTGCGGGTACGACTTGCCGTTGATCGTGAAGTAATTGGGGTTCGCTCCATCCATCGGCATGGCGGGGAACGTGTAGCCGTCGCGGAAGAGCCACTCCTGCAGCTGGACGATCACCTCCTTGTCGTACGCCGGCGTCGGCGGCGGCTGCGCCGGGTCGACGATCAGCGCGCCGTAGAGGCCGAGCGCCTGCTGGCGGTCGGCATCGTCGTGCGAGTGATAGAAGAAGGTGCCGGCCTGCTGCACGGTGAACTCGTACGTGAACGTCCCGCCGGGCGGGATCGGCTTCTGTGTCACGTTGGCGACGCCGTCCATTCCGTTGGGAAGGACGAGGCCGTGCCAGTGGATCGTCGTCGACTCGGGCAAGTTGTTCTTGACGTTGAACCGCACGCGGTCTCCCTGCGTGACGCGGATCAGCGGTCCCGGCACCTGGCGGTTGTAGGCGTAGGCCATCACCTGGACGTCGTGCAGGATGTTCCACTTGATCACCGACGTCTCGAGGTCGTAGACCTTGACGCCGTTCTCGATCCGCGCCTGCAGCGGTTGGCTGCCCTGGGCGCCGGCCGGCGCGGTGTATCGCACGGAGGCCGCGTCCACCGCCGCCATGTCGCGCATCGCTTCCGCGCTGCTGCCACGCGTGCCCACCATGCCCGGCGGCATGACCAGGCCGCCGACGCCGCGGGAGCCCAGCGTCAGGTTGTAGCGCGACGCGGAGTACAACACCGCCGCGACGAGCGCGAGCACCGTCAGCATCGACATGGCGACGACCTGCGTCCGCGTCGCCGTCATGCGCATGCCGCCGCCGGAGCCCGCCTGCTCGCCGCCGCCCATGGGCGCGTGCTGGCCGCCGCCCATGCCGGCGCCGCCCGACGCGCCTTCGCCGCCGTGCTTCATCCCCTGCATCAGGCGCCCTCCGTCCCCGCCGCCTGCCGCAGCGCAGCTTCTCGCTCGGCGCGCTGCTCCTTCGTCTTCCGTTCGGTCGCGAGCCCGTGCTTGAGGCCGACGGCGACCATCCAGATGTTCACCGGCAGCGAGGTGAGGAAGCCGACGCTGATCCCGAACGACATCACGCCCCAGAACAGAAAGGACGCCGGTTCCATCGCCCGCATGTCGCGGCCCATCATGCCGATCACCATCACCGGGATCATGCCGGCCATCACCATGTTCATCGAGAGCCACTCCGGCAGGAGGGTGGCGCGCAGGGCGCGGCGATACGAGCCGTTGTACATGCTGCGCATGAACAGCGCCTGGAAGACCAGCCAGCCGAAGAGGAATCCCAGCGCGTACTCGGAGATCAGGTCGATCCCCATCGGCAGGCCGAGCGTCGCCGTGATCACGGCGGCAACGACGATGCCCGTCGCGTCGCCGGCGACGCAGTGCAACGTCGAGCCAGCGCCCTGCCGCCAGAGCGGGGCAACGTACTCCTCGTGCGTACCCGGCTTCGGCTCCTTATCGGTGAAGATGTAGATCGCCGCCGCCACCGGCCCAAAGTAGACGGTGACGAGCGTCCACGCCCACTTCACCACCGTCGCCTCAGGCGTGTTGCGCCAGACATCCCAGGCGACGTACGCCACCGAGATCGCGACGAGTGCGAACCAACCGAGCAGCAGCAGGTCGACCCATGCGAGCTGGCCGATGCCCGCTATACCGGAGTTCGTGAGCATCCTGGCTCCCTCGACCGGCGCCGCCGCGCCCGCGCGACGCGACCACCCGGCCGCGCGATACTGTATCACACGCGGCCGGCACGATCGCGTACGGGCGCCGCTACGCCCGCGCCCCGTCGCACGGAAGGCGCGCCCTGCGCCGCCGCAGCGCGTCTCCGGCGCCCGACAACCACGCCCATCGATCCGGCGACACAATCACGGACGAATTGAGGAGCGCCCCGCCAACGACACAGCGACCGGCGTACTTGAGTCCGCGCGGCGAAAGTCGTACGGTCGATCCCACGGACGAGGCACAGGACAGGAGGAGCCCCGATGCGCGTACCCCTGCTGGTCAACGACTTCCTCCGCCGCGCGGCGAAGCTCTACGCCACGAAGACGGCGATCGTCGATGGCGACCGGCGCTTCACCTATGCCGACTTCGAGCGCCGGACCAACCAGCTCGGCCACGCACTGCTCGCGCTCGGCGTGCAGAAGGGCGACCGTGTCTGCATCCTCAGCCCCAACTCACACTTCTTCCTCGAAAGCTACTTCGGCGTCACCCAGGTCGGCGCCGCGCTGGTGCCGCTGAACTACCGCCTGACCGCCGCCGACCACCAGTACATCATCGACCACGCCGGCGTCAGCGTCATGCTCGTCGACTACGAGTACACCGCGATGATCGACCAGATCCGCAGCAAGCTGCCGGCCGTTCGCCACTGGATCGTCGCCCAGGACGAAGGCGCGGCGCCAGACGGCTGGACCGCCTGGGAGGAGCTCATCGCCCAGCATCCGGGCACAGCGACACCAGCTGTCGACGTCGACGAAGACGACATCGCGACGATCAATTACACCTCGGGCACGACGGCGCGGCCAAAGGGCGTGATGATGACGCACCGCAACTGCTACATCAACGCCTACAACTTCATCGCGCACCTCCGCGTCACGCACGACGACGTCGAGCTGTGGACGCTGCCGATGTTCCACGCCAACGGCTGGGGCGGCCCCTTCGCCATCACCGCGATGGGCGCGACGCACGTCGTCCTCCGCGCCGTGCAGGATGCCGCGATCTATCGCCTCATCGAGCAGGAGCGCGTCACCTTCGCCTGCATGGCGCCCGCCGTGCTCAGCACGATCCTCAACTACCCGGACAGGGCCGGGCACGCGATCACCACCCGGCCGCGCTTCTGCGTCGCCGGCGCGCCGCCGCCCGCTGCGTTCGTCGAGCGGCTCGAGCGCGAGTTGGGCTGGGAGTTCATCCAGATCTACGGCCTGACGGAGACGGCGCCGCTGATCACCGTCAGCCATGCGGACCACAACTGCCCCGGCGACGACTGGCAGGCGCGCTCCCGCGCCGGCGTCGAGGTGATCGGTACCGACATCCAGGTGTTCGATGAAGCCGGCCATCCTGTTCCAAAGGACGGCGTCTCGATCGGCGAAGTCTGCGCGCGCTCCAACGTCGTCCTCAAGGGCTACTGGCGCCAGCCCGACGAGACCGCCGCCGCCATCCACGACGGCTACTTCCATACGGGCGACCTCGCCGTCTGGGACGAGCACGCGAACATCCACATCGTCGACCGCAAGAAGGATGTGATCATCTCCGGCGGCGAGAACATCAGCTCGCCGGAGGTCGAGGGCGCGCTCTACACGCATCCGGCAGTCCTCGAATGCGCCGTCATCGGCGTGCCGAGCGAACGCTGGGGCGAGACGCCGAAGGCGCTCATCGTTCTGCGCGCCGGCATGACCGCGACCGAGGCCGAGATCATCGAGTTCAGCCGCGGCCAGCTGGCGCACTTCAAGTGCCCGACGTCGGTGGAGTTCGTCGAGGCGCTGCCGCGCACGGCGACCGGCAAGCTGCAGAAGTTCGTCCTGCGCAATCAGTACTGGGGCGAAGGCCGCCGCGTCGGGTGACAGCGGCGCCGTCGGCGCGGGCCTCAGGCGCCGGCGAATGCGGTGATCCCGCGGCGTGTCCCCGAGCGGCGCGGCCGATCGCGAGCGTGACCATCACCGCCGACGGCGCGGCTACGGCGCTGCCCGGACCTCGACCAGCGCCCCGGCGACGGCGATCGCCGGCTCCCAGCCCGCACCGTGATCCTCGGCCGACCATACGGCCGAGAGCACGGCCTGCGCGATCCCCCAGTCGATGATGCGTTGCCGGTCGAAGCGCAGCGCATCGGCGAGGACGTCGATGCGGCGCGCGAGCACGCGCGGCAGGTCCGGCCAGCCGGCGACCTGCGGCAGCGGGTTGCGCAGCAGCGCGCCGCACTCGTACGCCGGCTCTCCCAGCACGCCCTTCGGGTCGATGCACAGCCAGCCGTCGCCGGCGCGCAGGATGTTCTCGTGATGCAGGTCGCCGTGCAGCACGATCGGCGCCGCAGACGACGCGACGAGCTCGCCGTAGAGCCGCTGCGCGCGCCCGACGAGCGCCGGCGGCAGCGGCGCGAGCGCTTGCGCATCGGCGTCGAGCAGATGCGCCGCCCACTCGCGGACGCGCGGGAAGGCGTGGTCCGCCGGCGGCGGCCGCCAGAGCGCGCGCATCACGTGTGCCGCGGCCACCGTCGCCGCGTCGTCGTCGGCGAGCGAGACGAGCCGCGTGCCCGGCTCGACGCGCTCGAGCAGCAGGGCGCCCAGCGCCGCATCTGCGTCGAGCAGCCTCACGGCGCCGCGGCCGTCGTAGTGGCGCAGCGCCGTCGCTTCGCGCTCCTGCTCCGGATCCGGCACGCCGAGCTTCAGCACGACACGCGAGCCGTCGTCGCGCAGGCCCGGCACCACGTAATTGTAGGACAGCGCGAACGGCGCCTCGAGGCGCAGGCGCCAGCGCTCCGCGCACACCGCAAGCGTCCGCGGCAGCGCGTCGAGCCAGTTCCAGCCGCGCTCGCCGAAGACTTCGGTGATCCGGCGGCGGAAGGCCGCGTCCAGCTCCATGCGGGCCTCTGTGCGATGTGGTATCGGGGGGAGCCGCTACCCGTCGTCGTCCAGGCGCGGGCCGTCGAGCGCTTCCGGCGCGTTGTACGGCTCGAAGCCGAGGAGCTCGTCGATCGACTCCTCGTCGAACCCAACGACGACCTCACCATCGATGACGGTGACGGGCGTGCCGCCAGCGCCGAGCTTCAGCAGCTCCGCGCGCGCCGCCGGGTCGAGGTCGACGTCGCGCTCGGTGTACGGCTGTCCGCGCGACTCCAGGTGCAGGCGCACCATCTCCGAGAACTCGCACGGTCCAGCGGCGTAGAGCACGACCTCGTGCTGCCCGGCGGTCGTGGCAGGCGCACGCCCGTCCATCCCGGCCCCGCTCAGCCGGCGGCGTCCGTCGCCTTCCGCGCGAGCGCCGCGAACGACGACGGCTCGCGGACGGCGAGGTCGGCCAGCATCTTGCGGTCGACGGCGACGCCGGCCTTCGTCAGCCCGTCGATCAGCCGCGAATACGTCGTGCCGTTGAGCCGCGCCGCCGCGTTGATGCGGGCGATCCAGAGCCGGCGGAAGTCGCCCTTCCGCTCGCGGCGATGCTCGTACGCATAGTCGAGCGCGTGCAGCACCGACTCGTTCGCGCGCCGGAAGACGCGGTGCCGCTGGCCCTTGTGGCCCTGCGCCAGGCCGATGATCTTCTTGTGCCGGGCGCGGGCGGTGACGCCTCGTTTCACGCGGGCCATGGCTCGTCTCCTGGTACTGGTGACTGCGGATCGCCGTCAGCAGTCGTCGCTTGTCTTCTATAGCGTGACCGACCGGCGGGCAGCCGCCGCACGCTCGTCAGGCCGCTGTCGCTGCGTGCGGCGCCGGTCTCGTCCATTAGCGGGCGTAGGGCATGAGCCGCTTGAGCAGGCGCTGGCCCGGCTTGCTGACGACGAGCATCTCGTCGATCTGCCCGCGCGCCGCCTTCGACATCCGCGTCTTGTTGTGGCTGATGTTCCCCTTGCGGCGCGTGTACTTGCCGGTGCCGGTGATTTTGAACCGGCGCGCGGCGCCCCTGTGCGTCTTCATCTTTGGCATCGTCGACTCGTGGCTCTCACTCCCGGCCGCCGATCCCGGTTCGCCGGCGGCCGCTCAGTGTAGCAGGCGGCGCGCGACCAGCGACAGCGCCCGCACGGGCCGTCCCGGGCGACGGCGTCATACACGATCTCGCCGGCCCCTCGCGCCGGCGGCCGAGGGTCGTCGGGACGACGCCTCAGCTCGCAGGCTGACACGAGGCGGCTCTCTCCGCCACTGCGGAGAGGGCCGGACAAGGAGAGATCGTCGCCGCCCACCGGGCGTCATCCTCGGCGATATCCGGCTACGCGATCACGCCGCGCTCGCGCAGGAACGGGATCGCCGCCGCGACGTCCTCCGCCGTCTGCGACTGGTTGATCTCGAACACGCGCAGCGCCTCCTCCGGCAGCCCCGCGGCGATGTAGCCCCAGTCGACGTCGCCGTTCCCCGGCGCGCGGTGGTCGGCCAGGCCCGTCACGTCGTGCAGGTGAGCGCCGATGCAGCGCGCGCCGTTGCGCTCGAGCCACACGCGCTTGTCGACGAGCCCCAGCCGCCACTGCACCTCCGCGTGGCCGACGTCGTGCCAGTAGCCGGCGCGCTCCGGCGGAACACCGGCGAGCAGGCTCACCGCTTCGTCCGGCTGCGGGATCTCGTGGTAGTGGAGGCGATTCTCGATGCCGATCGCGACATCGCCCGCCGCCGCGTGCCGCACGAGCTCCGCCAGCGCCTCGCGCGCGCGCTCGAGCCACGGCGCCGCCTGCTCGGCGCGCTGCCGGAGGCACGTCGCGCGCAGCTCCTCAACGCGCTGCCCGTCGCGCGTGCCGCTGTCGTACAGCCGCCGCAGCTCGCGCTCCGCCTCGAACATCGCGTTGCCGACGCCGCCGAGGTGCACGACGACGTAGCGTCCGCCCGCCGCCCGCGTGTGGTCGATACTCCGCTTGGCGTAGTCGATCGCCGTCCCGCGTTCGCCGTCATCGAGCGCGGCGATGTTGAGGGCGCTGTTCGCCCTGCCGTCGTACCGCACCAGCGGCGCCGGCGCGTGGATCGACGAGATGCGCGCGTCGGGGGCGGTCAGAAGGCGCTCGAACGGCGCCTCCGGCAGCGAGTGCGCGGCCTCGATCGCGTCGTAGCCGAGCGCGCGCGACTCGCGCACGAAGACGTGCATGTCGTCGAGGAAGCGCTCCTGCTGCGCCCACATGGTGCTGAGGGAAAGGGTCATGGGAGAAGTGTAGATGCGGGAGACGTGAGGCGCGAAACACGCGTGTGTGGCGGGCATCAGACTGCCGATGTCCGGAGAAGGAACCTCCGCGGACGCCGCGGGCGATTCGTCCAGGCGCGCATTGCTTCTCGCACTCGCCGCAGTGATCGGCCTTCGCGAGCGGAGCATGGCTCATGAAGGCAGCGGTTTCGTGGTGGCACGAAAGGCCTTGATGCCCGAATGCTCCCCGAAGTCAAGGGTGACGATGATGCCGGCCTGTTGAATCTCCCATAACTACGCGGGTTTTCGGTGCGGATCACCGCATCTGGCGCACAGCGCTGGGGCGGGGAGGTTGCGCCGACATGGTGCCGAGGGCGAGGATCATACGTTGGTTCACGCTCGGCCGGAGGCTGGCGGCAGTGCGGGAAACGCCGGAATGGCGGAGGGGGAGGGATTCGAACCCTCGATCCCGATTTCTCGAGATAAGCGCTTAGCAGGCGCCCGCACTAGGCCACTATGCGACCCCTCCCGAGACGTGACAGGCCATTGTATCAGCGCCCGGCGATCCCCCGATAGTACGCTTGCCCCTCCCGGAACAGTGCCAGCACCTCGTCCCGCTGCGCGGCCGACGCGAAGCGCCCCTCGCCCGCCGTCAGCGCGATCAGCCGTTCGATCCAGTCGACGAAGTACGCCGCGTCCTCCGCCCGCGCGATCGGCTCGTCGTCGACGATCACGTACACCGGACTCGTGTGCGCGAACAGCGCGTCGCCGAGCACGAGCTCGTCGCGAGCGCCGCGCGCCCGCAGGGCGATCCAGCAGCTCGTGCCCGCGACGAACTGGTGCGAGAACTCCGCGAACCGCCCGTCGAGCGTCGCCTCGCACGTCGCCGCCACCGCGCCGTCGACGACCAGCTCGATGCTCTCCATCGCCACGTGCGAGCCGGCCGCCGCGCGCACCCGCACGGCATCGCCGCGACGCAGCCGCAACTCCGCGCCGATGCCGCTGCCGTTGACCGAGAGGTCGAGCATCGGCCCGTTCGTCACGAACGTCTCGCCGCGCCCCACGCCGTCGCACCAGCCCGCCATCGAGAACGCGCCGTCGATGCGGACGAAGGCGCGGGCGCCGGCCGGCGGGCTGCTGAAGTCGGCGCCATTCGGGACCGCCAGCAGCTCGCTCGCGTCGTCCGTGTTCATGAAGGTGTCCGTCCCGGCCGTCGCCGCCAGCCGCAGGCCGCAGTTCAGCAGCCGGTACCAGAGCGCCGCCGCGTCGAGGTCCTTCCCCGGGTACGACATCACGTCGACCGCGTCGATGTGGCCGAGCGCGGCGTCCACCGGCAGCTCCTTCGCCTCGACGTTGCGTCCACCGGCGAAGATCCGGTCCAGCTCGATGCCGTCGTACAACACCGGGTGCGCATAGCTCACCGTGCCCCGCGCCGCGCGCGCGTCCGAAGCGAGCACGGCGTTCGCCGGCGCATCGTGCGGATGCGACGTGAACGGCACGCCGCTGCAGATCGGCTCGACGAGGCTGGCGATGCCGCTCAGGCAGAGGTGTCCGTAGAGGTTGTTCCGGTATTCCTCCCCCCACGTCAGGATGTGCTCGGCGTCGCTGAGCTCGTGCGGCCGGCCCTCGAAGAACGCGCGGTCGAGGATGCGGCCGCCGTCGAGGCAATTCGCCACCATCATCTGCAGCACGTGCACGTCCTCTGCGCGCTGCGCCAGCCCTGCGTCCGCGGCCGTCAGCGCCAGCTCGCCACCGTAGTGCAGGTGCGTGTGCACGTCGCCGCTGCGCCAGCCGTCGGCCGCCATGTGCGACCAGCGACGCAGCCGCAGCTCGACGCTCGCCTCGCCGTCGGCGGGCACGGCGACCGTCGCCTCCGCCGGCTCATATTCGATGCCGCGCACGACGCGGACGCGCGCCTGGCCGGCGATCGTCGCAGCGAAGCCGCCGTCGACGTGGCGCCAGGCGTTGCCGTGGCGATCGCGTCGCAGCACGCCGCCGTCCGGCGCCACCGCGCCGCGGTCGTCGCTGCAGTAGACCCGCGCGGCGATGCGCTCCCCGCTCTCGTCGTCGACGATCCGCACCGAGAGCCGGCCGGCCGGGGCGCAGGCGACGGGCACGTCGAGGGTGGTCACGCGGCCGCCGGCGCCGAGCATCACCGGCAGCAGGTAGGAGCCCGCCGGCATCGCGCCGGCATCGAGCAGCATCGCCGCCGTGCGCGCGGCCGGCAGCATCCGCGAGCAGCCGTCGCCGCGCGCTTCCGCCCAGAGCTCGCCGTCGCCCGCTGCATTCGTGGCGACAACGAGCAGCGCCAGTCGCTCACCCTCGCGCAGCGCGATCGTGCCGGCGTCGCGCGCCGCCGTCATCTCGCCGGAGCGGCCGATCCGCAGCCGGACGACGCGGTCGCCGCGCAGCGAGCCGTACACGGCATCGAGCAGCGCCGCCAGCGCGCCGTCACCCTGCGGCTCGCCGAAGTCCGGCAGCGCCGCCTCGGTCGCCGGCCAGGCGCCGCCGAGGTCGAGCCCGAAGCCGAGCGCCCGCCGCATCTCGTCGAGCGTCGGCTGCCGGCCTTCGAGCGCCAGCAGGCGCGCGCCGATCGCATCGGGCATCGGCACCGTGGCATGCAGCCACGTCGCGAACGTGTTCGGGCGCGCGAGCGAATCGTCGGCCATCGCCGCAGGCTAGCCCACCCGCCGATCGCACGGAAGCGCCGCCGGTTACCCCCGGCGGGCCTCCCCGCTCCGTCGACCGGCAGGAGCCGGACGGAGGGCGGTATCGGCGCCGACAAGCGCGCCGGGCGCAGCGGCGGAGGCCCGTACGCGGAACGCTTCCGCCCGCGGGATACGGTGAGACGCGTTGAGCGCTGCCGGACGCGACGATGCCGCACGTTGACGCATCGCCCGCGTCATGCACGGTACGCCAGCACCTCCGCGTACACATCGACCGTCGCGCCGGCGGTGCGCTGCCAGGTGAAGTTCGCGCGGATGTGCTCCGATGCCGCGGCGCCCATCGTCGCGCAGCGGTCCGGGTCGAGCAGCAGCGACTTGATCGCCGCGGCCAGCGCGCCGGCATCGGCCGGCGGCACGAGGATGCCGGTGCGGCCGTCATCGATGAACTCCGGGAAGGCGCCCGCCGTCGTCGCGATCACCGGCGTCCCGCAGGCCATCGCCTCGGCCGCCGGCAGGCCGAAGCCTTCGTAGAGCGACGGCGACACGACGAGCTGGGCGCTGTTGTAGAGGCGCACCAGCTCGTCGGTGGTCAGGCGCGGGATGTACTCGACGAAGCGCTTGAGGGCGTGCTTCCAGACGAGCGGCGGCACGACCTTCATGTCCTTCTCCCGCTTGTCCTTGAAGAGCAGCGTGAAGTCCAGCTCGTGCTGCAGCCGCGCGCACGCTTCGATGAGGTAGCGCGCGCCCTTGTTGCGATCCTCGGAATCGCCGACGAAGAGAACCGTGCGAGGCACGCGCTGCACATCGGCAAGCGGCCGCATCACCTCGTGGTCGACGCCGTACGGGGTCTGCCGGATGTGCGCGCGCGGGATCTGCATCGAACGGCTGACGGAGTCGGCGGAGTTGCGCGACCCCGTCAGCACGAGGTCGATGCCGTTGGCGACGACGGATTGCATGCGCCACGGGAACCAGAGCTCCTTGGCGACGCGCGCCGGCAGCGAGCGCGCCTCGCGCAGGTTGTTGGCCTTGTCGATCGCCAGCGGGTGGTGCAGGCTGGCGACGACGCGCTTCCCGAGCAGCCGCTTCATCGCCAGGATGCCATAGCCGAGCGTCTGGTTGTCGTGGACGAGGTCGAACGGCCCGGACGCGCGTTCGAGCTCGGCGAGCTTGCGGTAGGCGCGCACGCTGAAGGTGAAGAAGAGCGAGGCGAGAGACGCGCGCGTGGCGGCGAACTCGTAGAAGTTCCACGGATGAAAGAAGGCGAGCGGGTGCGACTCGTGGTCGTAGGCGTGCGCGTCGCGGCCGTCGAGGAACGCCCAGAAGCTGTAGGAGTGGAGCCTGTGGTGGACGACGCCCTCGGCGACGCGCGGATACGGGCGGCCGGAGATGACGTGCACCTCGTGGCCGAGCTTCACGAGCTCGCGCGTCAGGTAGTGCAGGTAGACGCCCTGCCCGCCCGAGTACATGTTCCCCTGGTACATGATGAAACAGATCTTCATGCGGAGAGCGCCGGGCGATGCAGCGCGGATGGCAGCAGGGCGAGCCTCGGGCTGAGACCAGTGAGCACAGCCGACGGACAGCGGACGACAGAGCGTGGGGCAGAGACGACGCGATCGCACCGAGTGCGACAGCAGGAGAGGGCTCGGCGGCGAAGCGGCGCGATCGCTGCGCGCGGCTGCTCGGCGCCCTCGTCTGTCGTCTGATGTCCGTTGTCGATGCTAGTCGACATCGGACCATTCGTCCGGCGTGAGGTCGAGCGGTGACCGCGTCGCCGGGGCGGCGTCCGGGGGCGACGCGTCGCCCGGCGCCGGCGCGGCCGGCTCCGCGGCCGCCGCCTCCCGCGAGCCGGCGTCCTCGTCCGCTGCGGCGGAGCGGCCGGCGATCAGCGGCGGCGTCGCCGGCGACCCCGGCGGTCGGCTGAAGGCCGGCCGTGCGGGCCAGCGGTCGTCGTGCGCCGTGCGGCCATCCGGCGGCGACGGCGGGGCCGCCGGCTCGACGAGCTGGATGCTGAGGCCGTGCGTCGCCGACATCGCGACGAAGGCCGTGCGGCTGTCGGGCCGTGTCTCCACCGCGTCGCTGACCCGCACGCCACGGCCGCGCAGCTCGGCGACGGCGGCGTCGAGGTCGTCGACTTCGAGCGCCAGCGTGTAGAAGCCCTCGCCGCGTCGCTCGATGAAGCGCATCACGGCGTTGTCCGCGTCCATCGGCGCGACGAGCTGGAGCGTGTCCTCGCCGAGCGGCACAACCGTCGACCGCACGACGAACGGCGCGACGACATCGACCGGCCCGGCGGGCGCGCCGAAGAGCGCCGCGAGTTCAGCGCGCGCGGCTTCGAGGTCCTGCACGGCCATGGTGACGTGGTGGATGCGGCGGATCTTCATCGCTGCTCATGCTAGCGACTGCGCGCCTGGAGCCTCCAGGCTCATGGCGTCGTCTCGCGACAGATGCCCGGCCTGTCGTCGACGTTGCCGAAGATCGTGTTCCCCGCGGTGGCGACGTTGCCGGCGTTGAAGACGCAGATCGCCGAGCCCCGGTTCTCATCGATGACGTTGCCGCTGACCGTGCCGAGCGAGGTGTTGACGTAGGAGACGCCGATGCCGCGGTTGTTGTAGATGCGCGAGTTCGTGACGTCGAGGTTCGCACCCTGCGCCAGCACGCCGCCGCCGAGCCGCCCCGTCTCGGCGAGCACGACACTGTCATGAATGTTGGCGTTGTTGATGCGGCCCACCGCCCGCACCGGGAAGATCGGCCCGACCTGGCCGTACTTGAGCGGGTCCGGGTAGGCGCGGAACTCGATGGCGTGCTCTTCGTTCCCGCTGAACTCGTCGCCGTCCGACGTGACGTTCGCCCCCCAGGCGAAGAGGCCGGTGAGCTCGTTGCGCCAGATGCGGTTGTTGCGCATGGTCGCGCGGGTGCCGGGGAACATGACGATGCCCGTGCTGCCGCTCGCCTGGATGATGTTCGCGTCAAGGATGATGTTGGCGTCGCCGACGAACGACTGCAGGTTCATGAGATAGCACGCGGGCACTTCGACGAAGCCCGGCGGCAGCAGCGCGCACGGCGTCTGGCCGGCGAAGACGCCCGGCCCGCGGTTGTCCGAGATGATGTTGCGGGTGATCGTCGTCGTCGCCGTGTCGCCCACCGTCGAGACGCCGACGCCGCCGTTGACGAAGACCCAGTTGCGCTCGACCGTGACGTTCGAGCCGCGACGCACGAGCACGCCGTCGCCCTCCATCGCGTAGATCATGGAATCGCTGATGCGGCCGATGCTGCCGGCGTCGAAGTGAATGCCGATGCCGCCGCCGCCGGCATCGATCTGCTGGAAGGTGATGTTCTGGCTGTTGAAGACGTAGGCATCGGACGGGTGGCCGAAGTAGATGAGGAAATTCTCGAACGTCAGGTTCTGGCTGTTGAAGATGAGCATGCCGTCGCGCGCGCCGCCGGCGATGATGGTCGCCTGGCGACCGGCGCCGCGCAGCGTGACCCCGTTCTTGCTTTGGAACGTGATCGGCCCGATGTAGACACCCGGCGCCATGCAGATGACGCTGCCGGCGCCGGCGGCGTTGATCGCCGGCTGCAGCGTCGAGGGCCCGACGGTCGTCGTGCAGGCGGCCTGCCCGGCGGCCGTGCGTGCGCGCGCAGCGCCGAACGTCAGCGTGGCGACAGCGAGCGCCGCCAGCGAGACAAGTAGATACAGTCGCGTCCGCGTCATCGATCCCCTCCCAGCTTGCGACCGTGGGTGCGTGGCCCCGCGCGGGCCGAAGGGCATGGTAGCGCATCGCCGCGGTGGCACGACAGGCCGGCGCCGTGCCCGCCCGTTGCCGGGAGCACGCTACCGCCTCTCGAGGCGCCGCAGACGGGGCGGGTCATCCCCGGGCGTGCCGCTCGCTCACCGCGCACCACGCCTCACGACGCACCTCCTCCGGCCCTGCATCGCGTCTGGCTGCAGACGTGACATCTACGCGCGTGCCACTCGCTCGCCCTGCACCACGCCTCGCGTCGCACCTCCCTCGACCCCCGCATCGTGTATGATCGACCGGCATGAGCACCGACGTCCCGGCCACCTCCGCGGCGCCCGCCCGGCGGGGCGTCACGCGCCCTGGCTGGCTGACGAATGCCATCGCGCTCGATCTCGCGTTCGTCGCGGCCATCGCTGCCGTTGCGCTCGTCCTGCGCGTCGTCGGCCTCGGCGGCCTGCCGGCCGGCCTCCATGGCGATGAGGCGTCGACGGGCCTCGACGCCCGCAAGATCCTCGCCGGGCAGAGCGTCTGGCCCTACACCCCGAGCGCCCTCGGCCAGCCGTCGGCGCCGATGTACTGGGCGGCGGTTTGGGTGAAGCTGCTCGGCTCGACAGCCGTCGCCGTCCGGCTGCCGATGGCGCTCATCGGCGTCGGCACGGTGGTGCTCGGCTTCTTCGCCCTGCGTGAGCTCTTCGGACGCCCGGCGGCGTATGCCGGCGCGATCCTGCTGGCCTTCTCTTCGTGGCTGATCTTCTACAACCGCACGGGCTTCACGGCATCGGCGATGCCGTTCACCGAACTGGCGTCGGTCCTGGCGCTGGCGGTGGCGCTGCGCAAGGGGACATGGCCCTGGTTCCTCCTCGCCGGCGCCGTCGTCGGCGCCGGCATCTACGGCTACTTCGCCTACCCGCTGTTCGTCGTCGGGCTCGCGGCGTGGGTCGTCGTTTACGCCGCCGTCCAGCGTCCGCGCCCGTGGTGGCCCTTCGTGCGCAACGTTCTGGTGACGGGGCTGACGGCGTTGCTTGTCATCCAGCCGATGTGGCCGTATGCGACGTCGAGAGACGCCGGGTACCGGCACGACCGCAGGGACTTCGCCGTGAACGCGCTGCCGGCGTACAAGGCGGCGAGCACGTCGGGGAAGATCGACCTCTACTGGAAGAATGCGAAGCGGGTGTTCAACGCGCTGCGGGAAGGCGGCCATCCGGACGCCTCCGACGGCTCCGGCGGCACGGCGGCGCTCGACCCGCTGCTGATCACGCTCGCCGCCGCCGGCGTTCTCGTGTCGGTAGTACTCGCCATCGCGCGCCGCCGCGCCGCCTACCTCCTGCCGCTGGTCGTCGCGCCGTTCGTGCTCATCGGCCCCGTGTGGAGCGTCGGCAGCCCGCACCGACGCGCGCTCGGCATCCTGCCGTTCGTCGTCATGCCGGCCGCTGTTGCGCTGGGCGCCGGTTGGGAGTGGTTCGCCAGCCGCGGGCGGATGGCCGCGGCATCGGCAGTGGTCGCCCTCACCCTCGTCGCGTACGGCGGGCTGAACGTCTACCGGTACTTCGTCCAGACGCCCGGCACGGACGTGATGGTCTTCACCTTCGCGCCGCAGCTGAGCAACACGGTGGCGTTCATGCGGGCGCAGCCGCCCGGCACCCGCATCTACTTCGTATCGGAGCGCTGGTCGGCGAACTACGAGACGGTGCAGTACCTGTTACCCGGCCGGCGCATCGGCGATGGCACGATCGAGGATCGGTCGACGCGCTTCGCGCGGCCAGGCGCGGTGACCGGATACGGCAACATCGACCGCACGAAGCCGGCGCTGATCGTGCTCGTCGACCGCTACGAAGCCGACGCCGCCACCGTCGCGAGCAGGTACCCGGACGCCAACCGAACCAATGGCCCCGCGGTCAACGGCGCCCGGTCCTTCATCGCCTTCTCACTGCCGCCGACGCGCTGATCGGCGGCATGCCGCCGCCCGGCTGGCGCGCGGACGGCCACATTGCGGGCAACAATACGGGGCTCCGTCTCCGAAGCCCCGTGCTGTTCTCGTGGACCCGTGCCGGGAGCTAGCAGCAGCTCTTCGCCTGACCGCCGCCCTCAGCAGTCTGGAAGCTCGAGCCGCAGGCGCAGCTCTTGACGGCATTCGGGTTGAAGATCGTGAAGCCGGACTTCATCAGGTCGTCGACGTAGTCGATCTCGGCGCCGCGCATCAGCGGCGCGCTCTCCGGGTCGACGAGCACCGTGACGCCGGCCCGCTCGATGACGATGTCGTCTTCCTCGCGCCCCTGGGCGATCGCCATACCGTACTGGTAGCCGGAGCAACCGCCGCCGACGACGAATACCCGCAGCGCGCCGTCCTCGACTCCCCGGTCCTTCAGCAACGCGACTGCCTTCTCGGCCGCCTTGTCCGTGATCGAGACGACTTCCTGCGTTTCCTGGACCATCTGTACGCCTCCTCAGGCCGCCCCGCGGCCGCTCTCCGTGTAGTCTACCCGAAAGTATATCGGCTGTCCGCACGCCCAACAACGCACCTCCAACGGCGCCAGGAGGGGTGGCGGTACAGCGTCCGCCCCGGCTCGCGCCCGGGAGTCCGTCAGACCGCCGGCCCGCCCGGCCGCCCACGACGCCAGCGCCTCGCGCAACGCATGGAAGCGACGCAGGAACGTCGAGATCCGGGCCGGCGTCACCGGCTTGAGGTCGGGCGCGAAGACGATGTAGGGCGAGCCGTTGCCCAGCCACTGCCCCTCCGTTACGTGCTCAACCACGCGCGTCCCGAACGCCGGATCATCGGCGGTCGATTCGCCGGCATGCCGCCGCATGAAGCGCCGGTAGGCGCGGATGGCGTCCGGCGTCACGCTCAGCGCCTCCTCGGTCGTTCGGCCAGTCGCGACGCAGCCCAGCAGCGAGGGCACATGCACCATCGTCGTCCGCCGCTTCGGCCCGGATTCGAGGTACAGGTCGTACGTCTTCATGCGTTCGTCCCCTGCCGGCTCTGGCAAGCGCCGCCGATCATCCCTGCCGCTTCAGCTTCCCCACGGGGCACAGGTGTTCTCTTATGGGGAACAGAAGTCTGGCAAGCGCCGCCGATCATCCCTGCCGCTTCAGCTTCCCCGTCTTCTTCGCCCAGTGCTCGGCCGCCATGAAGGTGAGGATGCCGAGCGGGATCAGCAGCGCGCCGAAGATGCCGAGCGCCAGCAGCGTCGGCCAGACATCGGCGAGGCTCTGGCCATCGATGATGCCGCCGCGGATGCCGCGCAGGATGTACGTCGCCGGCGAGACGTGCGAGAAGACGCGCAGCCAGCCGGGCAGCACGCTCACCTGGTAGTACACGCCGGACACCAGCAGGACGAGCGCCTGCACCATGAACGACATCTGCGTGCCGCGCTCCGGATAGAGCAGCGGCAGCACGCCGGCGAGGATCGCCAGGCCGGCGATGCTGAAGCTGCCGGCGAACAGCACGACCGCGGCCGTCAGCCAGTTGGCGCTGCCGAAGTCGATGTTAAAGAACGGGATGGCAATGGCGAAGATCAGCAGCGTCCGTACGACCGCGTGCAGGACGCCGAACACCGACATCCCCAGCAGGTGCAGCGCCCGCGGCACCGGCGCCATCAGCGTGTGCTCGATCGTCCCCTCCCAGCGCTCCCAGGTGACGACCAGGCTGATGTCGTCGAGCACGGCCGACAGGTAGGCCCAGACGAGCGTGCCGATGAGCAGGAAGAGCACCAGCTTCGACGTATCGAAGCTGGCGCCGGTACCTTCGTTGCCGACCTGCTTGGCGATGAACGTGATCGCCAGCGTGTTGACGACGCCGTACACCAGCCAGACGATCTCCCACGCCCAGTAGCGCTTCCACAGGTTCGTCTGACGCTCGACGAACGCCCAGGCGAGCCGGCCGCCGCCGGCCCGCGTCCGGACGTCCATCGCCTCAACTCCGGTTGTCATGCGTCCCTCCTCTCCTGAAGCCGAGCGGCCGCGCCGACCGGCCGGCGAACTGCCGCCCCTCGGCGGCGGCGAAGAGCTCGGCGAGCGTCATCGCGCCCGACGGCGTCAGATCGCAGTTGCGGGCGGCGAGCCACGCGGCGCTCTCCTCGCGGCCGAGCGGCGCGCACTCGATCTCCGCCGCCATGTGGCCGGGCCGCGAGACCGCCTCGTTCTTCAGCCGCCCCACGCGGTCATTGGTGCTGAACGTCATCACGCGCAGACCCTGGCCGATAGCCCCTCGCTCATTTTTGAGCATCATCGCGCCGCTACCCCCGCTTCCGCCTCCTCGTCCTCCTCGACGCTGCGTCCGGTGAGCTCCATGAAGACCGTCTCCATCGTGATCTCTTCGAGCGGCCGGCCGTCTGCGACCTGGCGCCGGAGGTCGAGCGGCGTGCCTTCGGCGACGATGCGCCCGCCGGAGAGGAAGGCGATGCGGTCGCAGAGCAGTTCCGCCTCCTCCATGTCATGCGTCGTCAGCAGGATCGTCGCATCGTGCTCCTGGCGCACCTCGCTGACGAACGACTGCACGTCGCGCTTGCTGCGCGGGTCGAGGCCGGTCGTCGGCTCGTCGAGCAGCATCAGCACGGGTGACGTGAGCAGCGCGCGGGCGACGGCAATCTTCTGCTGCTGGCCGCGTGAGAGGTTGCTCATCGGCTCGAGCGCCCGCTCCCATTCCAGGCCGAGGCGGGCGAGGATCTGCGGCGCCCGCCGGCGCACCTCCTGCTTCGAGACGCCGTACACCTTGCCGAAGAACAGCAGGTTCTCGAGCGCGCTCATGTTGCGGAAGAACGACGGGTCGGCGGAGACGCGGTTCAGCAGCGACCGCACCTTCATCGTCTCCCGCACGACGTCCATGCCGAAAATGTGCACGTCGCCGGCGTCGGGCAGCAGCAGCGTGCTGATGATCCGGATCAGCGTCGACTTGCCGGAGCCGTTGGCGCCGATGACGCCGAAGATCTCGCGCCTGCGGATCTCGAACGACACGTCGTCGACGACGCGGCGCGCCGGGTCGCTGCGGGCGTGGCCGTTGCGCCGCCACGGCAGGCTGTGCGTCGGGTTCCAGCCGCCGCCGAACGATTTGGCGACGTGCCGCGCCCGCAATGGCAGTTGGTCATCCATCTCTCTCGTCTCCGTGCTTCTGCCGATGGCGGCAGGGATCAAAAAACCCACTACGGTGCGTTCGCAGTGGGTGGACCTCGGCTGGCGCATCGGAAGCTAACTCAATGGCGAAGCCCCACGACGAACACACTCATCCCACCCACGCGCACCCCGGCGACCGGGGCGGTGCGCACCCCGGCGAGGACGTTGCTGGCGTAGATATCGTTGCGCATGAGTGTCCTGCCGAATCTCATAGACGTGCTCGGATCATACGGGCCGGCAGAACGGCTGTCAATGGCGAGTGTGGGTATCTGTTGGTGTTCCGAGATTCTGTCCTCACTAACTGTTCTGTGATTTTGTCCTCTC